>QWCW01000022.1_pt1 | contig 90409 bp, 73 predicted proteins | sample 1972691 | NCBI WGS metagenome assembly QWCW01 (sample SAMN09866698, study PRJNA288562) | Human oral metagenome isolate pre2_saliva, whole genome shotgun sequencing... | reverse complement strand
AGAACTCTTTCTTTATGCTTCATCTTTACAAGCCAAAAGGCTCATTTCGTAAAAGCGAGTGCAAAGGTATACAGAATTTCCTTTACCACCAAATGTTTTCAAGAAAAACTTTAAAAAAAATGTGTTTTACCAAGTTTGGGATCGTTTGTCAGTGCCTATTAATATGCATACACCATATTAATATATAGAGAGCATTGCATTAATATATGGAGATCATCGCATTATTATATTGGGATCAGTACACTAAAAAATAGAGATCAGTACACTAAAAAATAGAGATCAGTACACTAAAAAATAGAGATCAGGGCATTAATAGCCTATAAGCAAATACATATCTATTTCATTTGGCAGCCCTATTTGGGTGAAGTACCAAGTATATAAAAAGGCGAATCACATAGGTTAACAAACATTTAAATACCAAAACGAAACAAAAAAAACGATCCTTTACCTCAATTACAAATACTTTTTATACTTTTGTAAGTAATAAAAAAATATCATATTTACACTATCTAAAGTATGACAAACCAAAGATTAAACAAGCAAAAGCTACCGAACACGACTTCCACCTTATTATATATAAGGAGAACAACATTATTATGTATAGGAAAGATAGCATTCATTTTCTGCATGCTATGCCTATGTTTAAGTTTACAGGCTAAGAATATTATCACAGGAACAGTCATTGATGAGACTGCCAACCCAATCATTGGAGCAACTGTAAAACTGACTTCAGGCACTGGATTAAAGCTACAAACGGCAACAGATCAAGACGGTAAATTCCTTCTCACGATAGAAGAAGACACCACAACAAGCTATCTTTCCATAAGCTATTTAGGCTATAACGACTACCAGATACATCTCGAAGGAATCCAGAAGGGCACAGATTTAGGTAAAATACAACTAACTCCTTCCACCAAAGAGATGAAAGAAGTAGAAGTCATTGGCAAGCGAGAGATAGATAAGATAGACCGAAAGATCATCCTACCATCGAAACTTCAGCTCAAAGCCTCCACCAATGCACTGGCTTTACTACAGAATATGCAACTAACAGGAATCCGTATTAATACCATAAACAACACCGTTACAACCCTCTCAGGCAAAGCAGTACAACTCCGAATCAACGGAGTTGAATGCAAAATAGATGAAGTAAAAGCCATTCGTCCACAAGACATTATCAAGGTAGAGTACCATGACATGCCTGGTAGTCGTTATGCAGATGCACCTGCCGTTATCGACTTTATCGTTCGATACAAGAATGATGGCGGTAACATCAATGGTGATTTCACCAACGGTATCACCATGTTTGGCTTTGGAAACTACCAGCTATCAGCCAATTATCACAAAGGAAAATCAGAGCTAAAAGCCAATGGCTACTGGAACAGACGGGACTTTCCGTGGACCAGAGAGAACTATGAAGAGTATCACTATCCAACAGGAACAATAAAAAACAAGGAGATAGGAGAGCCTACCAAGGTGAGATTCGATAATATGAAAGTCTCTTTATGGTATAATTACACATCCAAGAAGAGCAGTTTTAGTGCTATCTTCCGTGACTCATATGACCATTCTCCAAATTCAGGCTCCGATAGAATCAGCACACTATACCGCAATACAGACATCTATCACATCACCGATCAAACCCATAACAACGTAAATTCCCCATCACTCGACTTATATTTCCAATCCGATTTAGGTCATAATCAGCATCTTTATCTTGACGTAATAGGTACTTATATAGGCAGCAAGAGCAACCGTAACTACACATTGACAGCCATTGGTCAGCCCGACCAAACCATCATTTCACTTACAGAAGGTAACAAATACTCGCTCATTGGAGAAGGTATCTATGAGAAAACATTCAGCAAAAGCGCACTGACCTTTGGGTTAAAGCATACCCAATCCTATACCCGGAACATATATGACGGTAACATTGGCAGCACTGTGAAGATGAATACAGCCCAAACTTATGCCTATTCAGAATGGCGTTCAAAGCTCGGAAAGCTGTCATATACCCTTGGGATCGGTGCTATGCGCATCTTCAATCAGCAAGGGGACAATCATCTTTCTAAGCTTATTCTCCGTCCAAAGATTGCCCTTGCCTACCAACCTACCAATAACATAACCATTAAATATCAAGGCTATGTCTCTGGCTATGCCCCCTCCTTGTCAGAGATCAGTGACGTCATGCAGGACATAGACACCTATCAAATAAGGAAAGGAAACCCTGATTTGAAGGCGGTTACCTTTGTTTCCAACAACCTTATGATAAACTGGGGCACACGATGGTTCGATGTTTCATGGAACGGAACCTACAGTTGTGACTATCATCCGATGATGGAAGAGACCTCATGGAACGGAAGTAAGTTTGTTCGTACGACTGCAAATCAAAAGCGATTTCACAGGTTCAACACACAGCTTGGCTTACGTCTGCACCCCTTTGGTGAATGGTTTTCACTACAAATCACCCCATTTTTCAATCGATATATCAGCAATGGAAACACCTATACACATACCCATTCCAATTGGGGAGTCACTGGTGACGTCATTGCTATGTATAAATCGTGGATCTTTTCGGCTGAGATGAATACCAGCTATCATAATCTATGGGGTGAGACTCTTGGGAGAGGAGAGTCCTTTCATGCTATAACTATTGGCTACAAACGCGACAGATGGGCACTACAATTGACCATGATGAACCCCTTCACCAAACAATATAAGAGTTGTGATGAGAACTTTTCACATCTTGCCCCTTACCAGGCATACGCCTATTCAAAGGACCTTTGCCGTGTGTTAACCCTCAATTTCTCATTCAATTTGGACTATGGCAAGCAGAAATCAAGTGCCACGAAGCGCATCACAAACTCTGACAAAGAGTCTGGAGTCATGCATGGCAGATAAAGATTCAAGCCTGAAAGGAATCCGATACAGATAGGTTTATCTGTCTTGAATTGATATAAAACTGTTGAGTAAATCCTCATACGATTACACTCAATACATGAGATAATGTAAGAAAAAATCACATCTCAATCTTAAAAGGGCACCTTTTGCATTGTAAAAGGTGCCCTTTTGCATGATAAAAGATGCCCTTTTGAAGTGCAAAAGACGCCCTTTTGCAACGTAAAAGGGCGCCTTTTAAAACACGTTTTATAACTTACTACATTTCAATTAGTTACAAAACTGAAAAAAGAAGGATTTCTTCTGATTCTCATTTTTTTGTCGTGAGATATTGTAATTATATTTCATTACTATCAAAAAGGATATTCAGCACCTCAATCCTACTGCTACTTCAAACTGCTTCAAACACCCTCTTACCAACTATTTTTGCAAGTATTACCTATCTAACAACCACAAAGATAACACTACTATAGCATCCCCCCGTGGTTACAGAATGAACAATCATTCACGACGTGCAGCCAGATAACACATAGGATATCCATGATTTGTCAGTGACATCAGCATAAATCAGAGGAGCATTGAGGTACACATAAGCTGCCTTTGCTACTCTCCCCTGCTGTGTATGACAACTTTCTGCGCCTATTTCTTCGAATCTTACCAGAAATAGTCTTCGGAAGTTCATCAACAAACTCAATAACACGAGGATATTTATAAGGAGCCGTCACACGTTTTACGTGGTTCTGAAGCTCTTTTATCAAAGCGTCACCAGCCTTTTCCTTCCATTCATTGGCAAGAACGACCGTAGCTTTCACAACCATACCTCTCACTTCATCCGGTACACCAGTCACTGCACACTCCACAACTGCGGGGTGTGTCATCATAGCACTCTCTACTTCGAAAGGTCCAATACGGTAACCAGAACTCTTGATGACATCATCAGCACGTCCAACAAACCAGTAATAGCCATCTTCATCACGCCATGCGAGGTCACCAGTGTAGTACAAATTGTCATGCCAAGCCTTCTCTGTCAACTCAGGATCACGATAATAACCCTTAAAAAGACCAAGAGGTTTACCCTTAGAAGTGTCTATACAGATCTCACCTTTCTCTCCATCTTCACACTCAGAGCCATCAGGTCTCAACAGTTTCACATCATATTGTGGATTAGGCTTCCCCATACTGCCCGGCTTAGGCTCAATCCATGGGAACGTTCCGAGCGTCATACAGGTTTCAGTCTGCCCGAATCCTTCCATCATCTTTATACCTGTCAGCTGGTAAAACCTTTGAAAAACAGCCGGTTCAAGCGCTTCTCCAGCCGTAGTACAATATCTTAAAGCACTGAGATCATACTTTTTGAAATCCTCCTGTATCATGAAACGATAGATAGTAGGTGGTGCACAGAAAGAAGTGACATGATACTTCTCCATCACACGCATAATCTTTTCTGCCGTAAACTTCTCATGATCAAAGACAAATACAGTTGCTCCTGCAAACCATTGACCATATAATTTCCCCCAAACGGCTTTTCCCCAGCCCGTATCAGCCACCGTTAGATGAATACTATGCTCATCAAGATTGTGCCAATAGACACCTGTTATCAGATGACCAAGAGCATATAGATAGTCATGGGCAACCATCTTAGGTTCTCCACTGGTACCACTGGTGAAATACATCAGCATCGTATCATCATTCGTATTGACCATTTCAGAACGCACAAAGGCTGGTGCCTTGTCCCATTCAGCGTACCAATCATGGAAACCTTCGGGTACTTCACGGTCTTTTTGTGCCAAAGAATTGACAGCAACACGCACTTCAACCGTTGGACTATCAGCCATTGCCTTTGTAATCTGCGTGGTGATATATTCATCATTGGCGCAAATGATAGCCTTAACAGATGCTCTCTGATTGCGATAGACGATGTCATTCGCGGTCAACATGTGTGTTGCAGGGATGGCAACAGCCCCAATCTTACACAAAGCCATCATAGAAAGCCACCACTGATAATGTCTTTTCAGAATCAACATGACCTTATCTCCACGCCCAATACCAAGGCTTAGGAAGTAAGCTGCAGTGCGATCGGTCTCTTCTTTGAACTGAAGAAAGGTTGTTTTCACCTCCTCACCGCGTTCACTTGTCCACAACAGAGCAACCTTATCGGGTGCTATTTTCGCCCATTCGTCCATGACATCATAAGCGAAATTAAAGTTCTCGGGTACTATAAAGTGCAGATGTTCACGATAATCTTCCTCCGAAGTAAAGTGAGTCTGCTTTAAAAAACGTTCTATCATTATTGTTATTCTGAAGTTAAAGGGAGTTGTTTGAAATAAAGTTAGCCTGCAACTTAAAAGATAATTGCAAGGAATCGGACAGCCTTACCATCCAAAGCACGCATGCCATGTGGCTGGCTTGCATCAAAATAGATGCTGTCTCCAGGTTCAAGAATCAGCTTCTTCCCACCTATTGTCAGCTCCAATCGACCTTCCCACACCATGTCAAACTCCTGCCCCATGTGTGTATTGGTCTCCAATGGAACATCAGCAGGCTTCGGTTCTACGATAACAATGAAAGGATCAGCTTTCCTTCCACGGAATCCACCAGCCAAACTCTGATACTTATATGCCTTTTGTCGCTCAACACTCATCCCTGTTCCACTACGTGTAAGGAAGTAAGAACACATGTGAGGTTCCTCTCCAAACATCAGAACATCTAATGCTATACCATACTTACGGGATATCTTCTGCAGGTTACTGACCGACAATTCACTTTCACCTGACTCCATTTCCAGATATTGTTCTTCGCTGATTCCACACAGATCAGCTATCTCTTTTGTTGGAATATCCAACGCTTCACGTAATCCTTTCAGCCGTTCACCTATCTGCTTTATTGCCTCTTCCATACAAAATACCTATTATTTATTTCCTACAAAAATACTTAATTGCCTTCTATTTATCACAAAAAAGTGTTAGCTTTTTAGTTTTCTATCGAATAAATAGAGCTTTTTATATACAAACTTTCACTATGTGTGCATTTCATTCTTTGGTTATCCGCCAACAAAAATAGCATGACACAAACTTCAAACACACTACCTTTCTTACAAGATAAGAGCCATTGTCTATTGCCATAACAATATAGAATAAAATGCAACCAACATCCAATTAGGTAAAAAGAAACTTACCTCTGCAATACTATAGACACCTTTTTATATTATAAAAGGCATCCTTTCGTATGATAAAAAGATACCCCCTATACTACAATCTGTACCCTCCGGTGCGACAAAAGATACAAATACAGAAAAAAGACTATACCCAAACGTGACGGTTAGAACCCTCGCCGCAGCCGTGACAGTCTATAGAATATTGTCGACATATCACACAGTTGAGCAACAAAAGACCGCCACTCTCATTTCAATCACAGCCTTTTTCTTAAACCATCTTCCCTACTTCACCAACAGATATACAAAGGTATCAGTTGTTATCCAAGCTCTGGAATAACATAAGAAAGGGCTTCCAAGATCTGTCCTCGGCTTGAACCTTCACGCACAGCCACAAAGATTGTGTCGTCACCAGCTATCGTTCCCAACACACAATCAGCCTCCGAGTTGTCTATATCATACGCAAGTGCACTGGCATAGCCAGGTCTTGTCTTCACAATAGCAAGCTGTCCCGAGATATTTACAGAGATATAGCCACTCCTTTGTAGCATCTCCGTGGCCTTTCTTGGGGTCGTCACACGTTTATACATGGTTTCATTAGGCAACACATAAACGTATTTTCCATTCATAGATGCAGCCTTAGCCACTTTCAGTTGCTTCAGATCACGGCTCAATGTAGCCTGTGTCAGCTTGAAACCCTCCTGTTCCAAAACCCGCAATACTTCCTCTTGGGAACTCAACTCCATGCTGGAAATCAGCATTTTCAATGCTTCAAGTCTACTATTTTTTACCTTCATAAACGAATCTTTATACGTTAGAGACTACAAAATTATATATTTTATATTATAAAAGCAAACAAAATTAAACAAATATGCACAAATAATTTAATTATATCATGCATCACGGTATATTTATACAGTACTTATAAACAATTAAAAACATACTCTATTGCCGCGATACTCATGACACAACACCCCCTTACAGTCCAATAAAAGAAACGGATTGACAGTCAATAGCCCCATCAATCATGTACCCATAAAGACCTACACCACCATCTTTCCTCTCTCATATCTCAAACAAAAAGAGCACTTTAACATATGGTTATATGAAATAAGATATGTATATTTGCACTAAATTAACACTCATAAACTAAAAAATTCTTATGAAAAAGAAACTCTACGGTGTATGTATAGCCACTTTACTCTTCGCCGGAGTAACACCAATGAAGGCTCAGTTTAATATCGGTAAAGCTGCAGGCGGTGCTGTAAAAGCAGCCAAAGCCATCACATTATCAGATGCAGACATGGCAAACTATGTAAGAGAATACATAGCTTGGATGGACAAGAACAACAAGGTTTGTGATGCCAGAAGCCCTTATACAAAGCGTCTGAACAAACTAACTCAAGGCTTAACAAACGTTGAAGGAATACCATTGAACTTCAAGGTGTACTATGTCACAGACGTTAACGCCTTCGCTTGTCCTGATGGTAGCGTACGTGTGTTCTCTTCTTTGATGGATATGATGACCGACGAAGAGCTCTTAGGCGTTATAGGACATGAGATTGGACACGTTGCACACAAGGACTCTAAGAAGCGATTCCGTACTGCTTTACTTACCTCAGCACTGAAGGATGGACTCGCAGCAAGCAACGGAAAAGCTGCGGCACTTACTGATTCACAACTTGGAGAGCTTGGAGAATCATTGCTCAACGCCACTTATTCCCAAAAACAAGAGAGTCAAGCTGATGCCTATGGATATGATTTTCTGAAGGAAAACGGTAAGAACCCATGGGCGATAGCACTGTCTTTTGAAAAGCTGAAGAAGCTGGAAGAGGATCAAGGCATCAAGAAAGACAGCAAGTGGCAGCGTATGTTCTCATCACACCCAGACCTTGACAAGCGTATCAAGACCATGAGTAAGCGTGCTACAAAAGACGGTTTTGAGCGCCCAGAGAACAAGATGCCAGAGAAGATTCAGCCTGAAGAGCCTGTGACAACCAAGCAAGCAACAAGCAAACAGAGCACTGCAAGGAAGTCAACAGGTAAGAAACCAGCTGGCAAAAGACCTGCAGCTAAAGGCAGAAGAAGATAAACACAGGTATGATTGATACGGGTGGAGTAACATTACAGCTACACCTTATATATATAAGGAGACACATCGGGGAAATAATTCATACATAGAAAAAGAATAGTTCACGGGACTTTGCATAACAGTTAATACTACTCTTTTGTAAGATAAATTCCCTATTGATTTCTGAAAGGGCATCTTTTGAATTCCAAAAGATGCCCTTTTGCATGGTAAAAGATGCCCTTTTGATGTGTAAAAGGTGCCCTTTTACAATGCAAAAGACGCCCTTTTACGAGCCTATTTGTAACTCATTGAGAACCTATTAGTTACAAAAGTGAAAAAAGAAGCATTTCTTTCTTTTTCGAGTTCATCATGCCTTGCCACCTGTAAGATTATTTTACCAGAAGAAATACACACAATGATAGAAACAAAGAGAGGTTGTTACCAATGTGGCAACAACCTCTCTTCTATCTTTTGTCGTACTATAATGTCAGTTTACAATGCTTCTTCCCGCATAAAACAAAGCACACAGGAATCCTACAAAACCTTATTTCAGCTTCTTTTCAAGGTTCTTCAGCATGTCAACCGTCATAGAATCCAAATCAAACTGTGGACGCCAATCCCATTCTTCACGTGCTGCACTATCGTCAAGGCAATCAGGCCAGCTATCAGCAATACCTTGTTTAAGAGGGTCAACATCATAAACCATCTTGAAATCTGGTTTATAACGCTTGATAGTTTGATAAATCTTTTCAGGGTCAAAGCTCATAGAAGCGATGTTGAAACCATTACGATGCTTCAGTCGAGAAGGGTCTGCCTCCATCAAAGAGATAGCTGCATGCAAGCCATCTGGCATGTACATCATATCCATCAACGTGCCTTTCTTAATCGGACAGACAAACTCTTCACCGCGAACAGCTGCATAATAGATGTCCACTGCATAGTCTGTTGTACCGCCACCAGGAGGTGTTACATACGAAATAAGACCAGGGAAACGAACAGAACGTGTATCTACGCCATACTTTTTGAAGTAATAATCACTGAGTAACTCTGTCGTTACCTTTGATACACCATAGATAGTTCCAGGGCGTTGCACAGTATCTTGAGGAGTCTGCACACGTGGAGTACTTGGTCCGAAAGACCCGATTGAACTCGGAGTGAACACTGCACAGCCGTTTTCCCGTGCCACTTCCAAGATGTTCCAAAGACCATCTACGCCAATCTTCCACGCCAAGCGAGGCTTGTTTTCAGCTACAACTGATAGCAAAGCTGCCAGATTATAGATGGTATCAACTTTGTGTTTTTTCACCACATTAGCAATCATCTCAGGGTTAGTCACATCCGCTTCCGCAGCAGGACCAGTCTCTTTCAGTTCTCCAGTAGGCTCAGCCCCTTTAATAAAACCAGCTACAATGTTATCATTTCCATAACGTTTTCGCAATTCACGAGTGAGTTCTGAGCCTATTTGCCCTGTGGAACCAATAACCAAAACATTTTTCATAAATATCTTTAAGTATATGTTTACAAGACTGCAAAGTAAGCATATTTTTTTGACTAAGTATGGTATACTAATCTTAAAAATAGTAAAAACGCACACACATGATGCAAAAAACAAGTATAAAAACTCCTTTATCTCAATATTTATACCTTACTTTGCTACCGATAAACATTAAAAAATCTAATGTTATGTACAATAAGATGAAAGACCATCTTTGCAAAGAATTGGCAGAGATAAAGGAAGCTGGACTCTATAAAGAGGAAAGAATCATTGAGAGTCCACAGCGTGCAGCAATTGAAGTAAAGGGAAAAGAAGTACTGAACTTCTGTGCAAACAACTATTTAGGACTATCCAATCATCCCCGACTCATCGAAGGAGCGAAGAGAATGATGGATAAACGAGGCTTCGGAATGTCGTCCGTGCGGTTTATATGTGGTACACAAGACGCACACAAAGAGCTTGAAGCCGCTATCTCCGAGTACTTTAAAACCGAGGATACCATTCTCTATGCAGCTTGCTTTGATGCTAATGGAGGTGTTTTCGAACCTTTATTCACGGATCAGGATGCCATTATCTCTGATTCCTTGAACCATGCATCAATCATTGATGGTGTACGTCTTTGCAAGGCAAAGAGGTACCGTTATGCCAATGCAGACATGAATGAGCTTGAACATTGCCTACAAGAAGCACAGGAACAACGCTTCCGCATCATCGTTACTGATGGTGTCTTCTCTATGGATGGTAATGTTGCTCCTATTGATAAGATATGTGATTTAGCAGAGAAATATGATGCTCTTGTCATGGTAGACGAGTCCCATTCTGCTGGAGTTGTTGGTGCTACAGGACACGGAGTGAGTGAACTATGCAACACTTATGGGCGTGTTGACATCTATACAGGTACCTTAGGAAAGGCATTCGGTGGTGCATTAGGTGGCTTTACAACAGGTCGGAAGGAGATTATCGACATGTTACGCCAGCGTAGTCGTCCTTATTTATTCTCCAATTCACTTGCCCCTTGCATCATAGGTGCCAGTCTTGAAGTATTCAAAATGCTGAAGGAAAGCAACGAACTTCATGACCAACTTGTTGAGAATGTCAACTACTTCCGTGACCAGATGATAGCTGCTGGATTTGACATCAAGCCTACACAGAGTGCTATCTGTGCAGTAATGCTCTATGATGCCAAGCTTTCTCAGGTTTATGCAGCCAAACTTCTTGATGAAGGAATATATGTTACAGGCTTCTATTATCCTGTTGTTCCAAAAGGACAAGCCCGCATTCGTGTACAGATATCAGCTGGACACACAAGGGAACAGCTTGATAAATGTATCGCAGCATTCATCAAGATTGGTAAAGAACTTGGTGTTTTGAAATAAAAAAGCCTTCATGATAAGACAAAGACAGGGGTAGAGAAAGATGGCTTCCAAGTCTAAATACAATCAAAAGGAGCTTTTATAATAACATCTAACGCTGTTTTCCAACATATAAAAGAGCCATATCTTAACTCTTCATAAGAGTAGGATATGGCTCTTTAGGTTATGTATTATTACTGTATATCAGTTTGATATCTGTGCCATTAACCATCAATACCCTAATACTTCAAAGCTTATACCGACTGCATATCAGTTTAACATCAGTGTCATTAACAGCGTGTCATCTGCAAAAATGTAATCAGCCAGCTCCTGAATTGTCAATGAACGGGTATCAGGTAAAGGATAATTCGTACGTGTTACCTTTCCTTTTTTAATGCAGAAGTAGATATTATTCATCGGAATATCAGAATCATTGTAAACCCGAATGTTCTCTTCTTTCTCTGGATGGCACCCTGCATAGAGTGTCAAAGCCATCTCTGCATTAATGATACGGATCATAGAAGGAATGTCATTTTGCTGTCGTTTTGCATCTGGGTCAATAGCTTGTGCAATACGAAAGTCCTCCTTTACAATATCAAACCCTTCTTTATCATGTAACACGATACATGGTTTTGAGCGTTGCCAACGGTCAAAAGTATCAAAATCCATGGCATCTACATCCGCAGGAGGTGGTGTACAGGTTATATGTTGGGTATATCCACAACGTGCATACCAGTCATACAACCACTCTTCAGCAGGTATAAGCGTTGCAAAAACAACATCTTTATGATACAAACGGAAGTGTGCCTGCGACATAAGACCAGCCCCTAAATTCTGCTTTCGGTACTCTTCACGCACGCTAACACCACTGATATAGGCAGTCTTTACCTCCTTATTATAATATTTCAGTTGGTAAGGAAGTGTCTGTAAAGCCGCTACTGTATGCTGATTCAACTGACAAGTAACGTTGTATTCTGGCTTGAACACACGTGAGAAATACAACTCAATAAAAGCTTCCGGGTCATGAAAAGTATCTCTCCAAAGGCTGATTGTTTCCTCTTTTATACGTTCTTGATTCTCCTCTTGGGCAAGAGGAAGCTTCTCCATAACAACGTTTTTCTCTAAAAGAATGTCTGGTTTATAAGATAGTTTAGCATAACGCAGCCCTTCTAAGCCAAGGTCTTCTTCCCTATTCATGTACTCATACTGCTCGGGAAGATGCATTGCAAACTCTTGATTGATGATAGAGAAGGCTCCTTCATAGGCTGTATCAGCCTTCTCAACACACACATCAAAGGTTCGATTCGTAATGGGACAGCCAAAAGTAAAGGCTATCAGCTTACCATCTACCCATATAGTACCACCCAAAGCACCAACTTCATCCCACAATTCAAAGACACGTGTCATGGAACGAAGCTCTTCTGAGAGTTCCTCTTCCTCGTTGTTATCCTCCTTCGTAACGGTCCTCCAGTTAGCTTCCACAGCCAAACATTCAGGTATCATATCCTTTGTCAGAGGCCGATATTCATAGTTTGGATAGGTCTTCCGGAACCTATTACAATGATTTCGTTTACTTTGCAGCTTCTTTCCAGCCAACGTTGCGAGCTTCTCCCGTGTGTAAATATAGTCGAAGTAGTCACGGTCTGGCTTTATATAGAATGTATCTGGGAAGATTCTTTCAAGTATTTCCACCATGTTTGTACACACTCCTAACATGAGAAAAGGGTGCCCCAACGTGATAGAATCATCCCGCATTTGTCGTACAACCTTAGCAAATGGCTCGCTCATCAGCTCATTCCATTCCCCTTTCCATACTGGTGCCATATACGCAAGATGGTGTCCTATATAGAAGCGGAAGACAAGAAAGCCATCAACTTCAGCTATTTGGGTATTGTATAAGAACCTCCATGAGATGATATTTGCAAAGCTTAAATCACAATTTTGCCTGTCACTACACAGTGTATAGCTCTGTACCAACTCACGATCAGTCGTTTTTACATCGTGAAACTTAATCATTGTATATACAAATTTGTTATAATTGCAAATATAATCAGATTTATTCAGACAACCAAAGTACATTGCTTTTTTGTGGTAAAAACGACAACCAAGTTTGGCATTATGACTTTATTTATATATCTTTGCAGAGGATAGACTGCATGAAACAGTGATAGTTACTTTACGAACAAGAGCTAATCCTTGCAATCTTTATTAAGACTTATCCGAAACGAACAATAATATTTGAATAAAAACTATGGATTTATTAGAGCAAATCGTTGCACGTGCGAAATCAGACAAGCAACGTATCGTGCTCCCCGAGGCCGAAGAGGAGCGTACACTTAAGGCTGCCGATAGGGTTCTGGCAGATGATATCGCCAATCTGATCCTCATTGGCAACCCCGCCAACATACATAAGCTCGCCACTGAATGGGGGCTTAAGAACATTGACAAGGCTACCATTGTTGACCCAGAGAACAACCCTAAGAGCGAAGAATATGCAGAAAAACTGGCTGAACTACGCAAGAAGAAGGGTATGACCATTGAACAAGCACGCGAACTTGTTACTAAGAATAACCTGTACTTAGGCTGTATGATCATCAAGACTGATGGTGCTGACGGTCAGATTTCAGGTGCTCTTTCAACAACAGGAGACACCCTTCGCCCTGCATTACAGATCATTAAGTGTGCTCCAGGCATCACTTGTGTGAGTGGCGCAATGCTCATTCTCACCCACGAAGCACAATACGGAGAGAACGGTATAGTAGTAATGGGTGACGTAGCTGTGACCCCTAACCCTACAGCTGACCAACTTGCACAAATCGCTTACACCACTGCTGAAACTGCAAAGAGTGTTGCTGGCTTCCAAGATCCTAAGGTTGCCATCCTGAGTTACTCAACAAAAGGATCTGCAAAGGACGCAATAGACAAGGAAACGGGTAAGAGTGTATACGTCATCGATAAGGTTATCGAGGCAACAAAGATAGCAAAAGAAAAGTTCCCTAACCTGAAAGTAGATGGTGAACTACAGTCTGACGCTGCCCTCGTTCCTGCTGTTGCAGCAAAGAAAGCACCTAACTCTGACATCGCAGGTAAGGCTAACGTCCTTATTGTACCTAACCTTGAAGTTGGAAACATCGGCTATAAACTCATAGAACGTCTTGGTGGAGCAAAAGCTATAGGCCCTATTCTTCAGGGTATAGCACGTCCTGTGAATGATTTATCACGTGGTTGCTGCGTTGATGACATCTATTATATGGTAGCAATCACCGCCTGCCAGGCGCAAGATGCAAAGAAATAATTAAGAATAACATAACTCTTTATATGAAGATATTAGTTCTGAACTGCGGTAGTAGTTCCATTAAGTACAAGCTATACGACATGAAGGATGAGTCAGTATTGGCTCAGGGAATCGTTGAACGTATTGGTCTTGATGAAGCTTTCATTAAGGTTAAGCTCAATAATGGTGAGAAAGTACAAATCATGGAAGACCTTCCTACTCACAAAGAAGGCGTAGCATTGGTATTCAAAGTACTCCTCGACCCTAAGATTGGGGCGTTAAAGAGCCTTGATGAGATTGATGCTGTAGGCCATAGAGTGGTCCAAGGTGGTGATCTCTTTGAGAAAAGCTGCATCGTAACAAAGGAAGTTGAGAAGGGAATAGAGAGCCTTATCGACCTAGCACCAGTCCATAATGCTGGTCACCTACGTGGTTTGCGTGCTGTAGATGCACTGATGCCACACACACCACAGGTGGTTGTGTTCGACAATGCCTTCCACAGTACAATGCCAGACTACGCATATCTTTATGCAGTTCCTTATGATTTGTACAAGAAGTATCATGTTCGCCGTTATGGTTTCCACGGAACAAGTCACAGATACGTGTCACATCGCGTATGTGAGATGCTGGGCGTAGACATCAAAACACAGAAGATTATCACCTGTCATATCGGTAACGGTGCTTCAATGGCAGCCATCAAGAATGGCAAGGTCATTGATACTTCTATGGGATTGACCCCATTGGCAGGTCTGATGATGGGCTCACGCTCTGGCGATATAGACCCTTCTGCCGTTACATATCTGATGGACAAGCTCGGGAAGAAGCCACAGGAGATGGCAGATTTCCTCAATAAAGAGAGCGGAGTGTTGGGTATTACGGGTATTAGCTCAGACATGCGTGACATTGAGAATGCTGATCTCGAGGGTAATGAGCTTGCTCATCTGGCTTTACAGATGTACGCTTACCGCATCAAGAAGTACATTGGCGCCTATGCAGCAGCCATGAATGGTGTTGACATCATCGTCTGGACTGCTGGTGTTGGTGAGAACCAGACTGGTCTGCGTTGGGATGTTTGCGAGGACATGGAGTTCTTTGGCATCAAGCTTGACAAGGAACGCAACAAGGCTCGTGGTGTAGAACAGATCCTTTCAACAGACGATTCAAAGGTAAAGGTTGTTCTTGTACCTACTGATGAAGAGATTGTTATTGCACGCGACACCCAAGATCTCGTCAGAGAACTGAAGAAATAAGAGGTGAAAGTGGTATAGATATAAACAGGACCACACCTAAACTGAAACATAATGGCGCAGGCTTTTCAATAAGCTCTGCGCCATTTTTTTATTCGATTGACACCTTCCCTAATTACTAAGTGGTAGAAATAAGTAAGCACGACGAACACATTGAAGGACTGTAAGGAGTCATTTCCCTATCTAAGAAAAGACTTTACATAAAAAGAACTCATCTGAATCAAAATTCAATCCCTATGCCCTTAAAACTGACTTCGTAACCATAAGATTATCAAATGGTTACAAATAGGCTCGCAAAAGGTGCCCTTTTACGTTGCAAAAGATGCCCTTTTGAGGTGTAAAAGATGCCCTTTTACATTGCAAAAGGGCGTCTTTTACAATGCAAAAAGGCATGTATTGAAATCTAAGAGTAAATTTATTGTACAATAAAGGAATATTTTCCCATTCCCTTATCCTATCAATGCAGAATAGAATACATAAAGTTTTACAGAAGGACAGCTTGTCTATCAGTCCGCAATCATCCCACACCAACAAGCAATCATCCACACTTACAAACCATACAAGACAAAAAAGCGAAAGGTAGTTGTCTCACGACAACTACCTTTCTTTTGACTAAACTTAATCTACAAACCTGAGTTTATTTTTATTTCTAAACGAAATTTACTCTCTGATTTCCTTTGTACTGCACCTTATTCATCTCCTTGTCAGAGAATGAAAGAGACCGTTTTCAAAAGACGTTGCAAAGATAATGGTACTTTTTTAAACCACAAATACTTTTTAGTTAAAATGAGTTTTTGTATGTAAAAACATGCTTTTTCACCCATAAAACTATAGATTTTATCTTTCTTAAGGCTTACTTTCTCCTTCTATGTACTCTTCCAAGAACATGTGTTCACCGTCAAAAACAGCATAAGTGAACTGCCATATCCAGTCGCCAAGTATCAACATGCGTACCTTACCAGACAGTGTGAGGTCAAGTTCTATATGTCTGTGCCCGTAAATATAGTAATCTATATCCTTATGAGACCGCATATAGTCTTTTGTATAACGCACAAGGTACTCCTTATCCTCGCCCAAATACGGCATCTCCTTACCATCAGCGCGCTTCAGACGGCTCTTTTTTGCCCAGTTAAGTCCCAACTGCATTCCCCACCAAGGATGAAAAAAATTGAGCAATCGCTGACAAATCCGATTATGGAAAACCTTACGTAGGAATTGGAACATCGGATCAGGATCACCTAATCCGTCACCATGTGCAAGATAGAAAACCTTACCGTATATCTCCATCGTTACTGGTTTACGATGCAGGATGACACCACATTCCTCCTCCAAATAGCCATAAGTCCAAAGGTCATGGTTACCTGTGAAGAAATGAACTTCCACCCCCATATCCGTCAACTCAGACACCTTACCCAAGAAACGGGTAAAGCCTTTTGGCACAACATACTTATATTCATCCCAGAAATCGAACATATCACCCAGCAGATACACTGCTGATGCCTTGTGTTTGATACTGTCTAAGAAGCGTACAAGTCTGCGTTCTTGCGTTCTCCGATGAGCTATTGCCAGCGAACCAAGGTGTGCGTCGGAAAGGAAATATACATTTTTCATACTCCGGAGTTCTATTTCATGATAATAATCTACGCCAGTTACTCAAATCCCAGTTCAACTCTTGCCTCTTCAGACATCATACTTTGGTCCCAAGCGGGTTCAAAAACAAGGTTGATATTGGCACTCTTCACACCTTCAACACTCTCCACTTTTGTGCGAACATCCTCAAGAATGAAGTCTGCTGCAGGGCAAGAAGGAGCGGTAAAGGTCATATCCATATCAAGGTTTCCCTTGTCATCAACATCTATTTTATAAATCATTCCGAGGTCATAGATGTTCACGGGGATCTCAGGGTCATATACTGTCTTCAGTACATCGACTATCTTCTCTTCTATTTTTGTTTTCTCTTCTTGTGTCATAATTAATACTTTGTTTATAATATGTTGCATGCAAAGATAATAATTAAATACAATTCTAACAATAATTGCGTATAGAAAGGTATACAACTTACTGCTACCCCAAGGGTACAAAGCCGACTACTATCGCATGATTACAGAACGAACAGAGCCATCATTCATTACCAATCGCACGATATATGCACCCTTCTGCAGCGTCACTTGTACCCTATTGGTTGCATCAACATGCTGATTTGCTATCAACATACCGTTTAATGTATAGACAGATACGCTCTTCAGATTGGGTAACTGTACCTCTAAGACACCTCCCGTCAGCTTGATTGCGTCAGAAGGGATAATGCCTTTTATACCATTTGATACTATATCAGCGTCTGAATTATAAGGGCCATTAACAACAGAGACATACAATGGGTTGGGAATAGTAGTCGTAAAGTCGACTTCTTCACCTTCCACAGCACCTATCAGAGCCACACGATAACGGCGATTGTTGATGATTTGCAAGTTCTTAGCATTGAGCCAGTCACTCGTAACATTACATTCTGCACCACTCCCTGTGATGTTTACCTTCTTTGGTCGCCGCATTAAAGGTATGCGTTTATCGGTCTGTGGGTCTATGAGGTATAGTCTTAAATCACCTTTATATTGTGCTTTATCAGCAAGAAAGGCAAAACAATTCACCCTGAAAGTAGCATTTAAGCCAACGTCTATACCCTCACCAGGCATGCTTGCTTCGTCTCCGTCCTGTACATAAGTAACTATCTGACCAAAGATATTCAGCCCTTTTCCAGCCTCAACATCAATTGTATAGGGTGTCTGTGTGGGGCAATTGAGCACCAGACAAGTATCTTTATTGCCTTCCTTGACGATTGTTACACGTAAAGTATAGCTTCCTGGTGCTGTTGTTAATGGCAGATTAAACGGAATTCTGACCTTTGTCGTAGCAAAAATATCAAAGTCTATAGCTGTCTCTGTCTGTGATGTATAGGCAGTATCCCCCTTACTATTGAGCATTTCCAACTTCACAACACCATCAAAGGGCTGTGCATCCAATTTACGAATAAGTAATTGGACACTATTTTGCTCACCTATACGTAGCTTCTTATCGAACACTGGAGCAGAGACAAGCTGATAAGTTGGTTCTTTTGACGGCATTTCCAAGAAGGAAACCTTTCCATTCTCAACCTGCATTACCATACGTGGTGCCTTCTTCATACGTGCCCATGACCCTAAACTACCCTCTTCTTGCTGGCGTGCAGCTATTGGTGACAAAGTATAAGTACCATTGGACAATGCTGAAAGGTCAAGCGTTATGACGACATCCTTATCCATTAAGTTTCCGGGCAACATCTCACCGTTGTTCATCTTGAAGCAATCTTTGGTAAAGATAGCCCTTCCATGCTGAGCATAAGGGAAAGTTTTTATAAGTTTGTCAGCCTCATCATAGACTCCAATCCCGACATCTCCAACAAAATTTTCATTACTTTGATTGACGAAATGACTATATCTCAGATGTAAGTTGTCAGCCAATTGACTTGGAATAGAACCAACAAAAGCCATCTCACCATCAAAGTTAAAACACATATTTGGTGCTCCGTACGCAATATCCGCTTCTATCTTAGGTACTCCAGGCTTATTAGGATGGATGGCAATAACATGGAGTTTACGATTGAATCCCAATGAACTGCCACCGAACTCTTTACCCGTTGAAGTGATATTCAGGGCTGCAAGTGAATAAAAACCATCCGCCTGACCATCCCAACCAAAGTTCATATGAAACAGATCTGCCTTGTCATACCCATCACAAACCCATGCATGAGCACCATAACCACCCTTTGCCTCACCAGAAATGTAAAGAGGGAAGCCATTACGAAGCTCCTTTTTAACAAGTTCAACAAAGTGACTTACACCTTCATTGGACCTCTCCACGAGTGCTGCATCATAATCAAAATGATTGCGGAGAGCCCGTTCTGCCATGTAACTCTGTGCTCCACTCGCTCCAGAAGTGTATTGCATATTGGTCGCAACACCCACATCATACATCAATTTAGCAACAGCATCTTGCTCTTGAGATGATGTCTTGGCATGTGAATAATCATCCACCATGTGCTTCCAGTCGTAGTTTGACTTTGTGAAATCAGCCGATCGAACTGTATGATCGGATGTTACCGTGTAGCTTTCTGTCCCTTTTCCCTGTGCAGGCCACTGATGATAACGCATGATTTGGGCTACTGCCGTAGCCACACAACCCGTCATGTACTGTGTAAACTTACTGTATGGATAGTCCTGACCCCAATGAGTTTTAATCAAAGGTGCCACATAATCGGTTGTAATAGGCTTCGTTTCAGCACGAGTTGTCAGTCTTTTGTCGCTTCTTAACTCATCATAAACATGCTGATAGGCACCAAGTAAATACCTAACTTCGGGCTTCAGATGTTCCAAATCAAGTGAGTTTTCATTGCTATATGCCAGCACTTGTCCCATTTTATCATTGCCTGCAACTATTACAAAGCCTTTTCCACTAACGTCATTGAAGACATAATAAGGCTGCAACACGGCTGAACGCGTCCGTACTGCATCCTCTTTACTGACCTTCACATAGCCCTTTGCTATGTGCAAAGCAGTCTTAAAGTCTATGTTTTCAGCATGGACTCCAACTGTAAAGCACAAAAGAACAAGAACAGAGAGTACCCTGTTTGAAAATATTCTACCAATAAAAGGATTCATTTTTTTAATCGTTAATTAAAGTAATAAGCTTAAAATATCAGGTTTATAATCAATAACTATCAGGGTGCAAACCGCTTTCTGACCCATCCTTTATACGTATTAATATCTAATATAACCGAGTCTTGAGGAGTAATATCAGCCAGTGGGATACTCGTAAAGACCTTTGTACTATAATATTCTGGCACGTTATTCTGATTATGATAGAGCCGGATATAGTACTTTTTACCCCCTCCAGACTGCTGTTTTACCGAGTCACAGACCACACCTAACGACTGTACAGCGGTTGAATCATCAGTTTTTCCCGTCTTCAATACCAACCCAAGGTTCAGGTAACGATGCCCTTTGCTGACCCAGGCACTCTCAAAAGTGACGGGATCAGTATGCATATGTGCAACATCTGTAGTCCGTTTCATTTTCAAAACAGCAATAGGCTGAATGGCAACCACCGCCGTTGCACCTTCTTCCACCTTATTATAATATAGCAAAGCACGATAAGTTGTATCTGCCTTGACCTTCCATTTGGGTCGATAAGCAGGTGTTAAACGAAGAGTTGTACCATCATCTGTCACAGCTTCCACAAAGGCTGATGATGCATTTGTGGACACTTCGGCAAAAGAAGTGTTCAGATAAGACAGGGAAGAGTCACCCGTTTCGTAGAAATCACGTGTACAAGCAACTACCATTAGCAATGCTATAATCGTCACTGCAATGGTAGTTGCTGATTTCATCGTTTTACTATTACGCCCCACAAGATTACTTCTTAAATGTGAGACGGTTCAATAATGATTTGAAACGCCCGTTCTCTGACGATGCAGCGATATAGTTCTTAGCTGGGTAAGCATACTGTGTCAGTAGACAAGTGCGCAGGAAATGATCATCACGATTCTCTATATCGATCTTCTCTATCTGCCCATTGATATACTCATCAAACTTCTGATAGTCCTCAGATGTATAATATTCCTCATACACCTTAGTATCCTGAATCATGTCAAGTGCCACATAATTGCAAGGATAAAGCTCATAATTGCTATGAATCTCACGATCAATATGCGCTGCTATCTCATCAAATAGCTTGTTCTTGGGCTGCTCTGCGTCCACAGTATCAAGCCATTCATCAATGCAAGGAGCACAACGATAGAAGATATGTCCCTTGAATCCCTTGATACCAACAAGCATACTCTCCATGTCATCTTCGGCAGTTTTCTTCCAATATGGGACATCTCGGCGCAGCTGATACTCCCTTGCCTTCAAATAATCACATGGATCATACTCATAAGAGATGGTAAGCGGAACGATATGCAACTGCTTCAGGCGATCGATGATACTACCTTCACCACCCATAGCCATCATCTTCAGAATGGCAGGTTGCGTGAGATCATTAGAGTTTTTAGCACGACCTTGACGCTGAGCAATCCATATATTCTCATTTTTCTCAGCCACTGCGAAGTGTATATATTCAGACATTCGCTTGCTGGCACGTAACATTTCAACGGAATGCAACGCACGTTCAACAGTGAAAGACTTATTGATACGTACCAAATCACGCACCCAATCCTGTGACAACAAGTTGTCTCCAATAGCTATTTCACATGTTGTTGCAAAGCCAACATCAATCAACAGCTTATCAAGAAACGCCGAATCAAGAACAATATCACGATGATTGCTCACGAAAGTATATCTGTTGCGAATGTCAATGTTCACTGCATCCATGCTACAACCTAAGCTCAGAGTCGTTACAAGACGCTGAAGGAAAGGATAGCAGAAAGCCTTTTGGAACTCAAGATTCGTCTTGCAGCCATGCATTTTCTGTTCTATAGCCTCCTTTGGAACATCAGGGTAAAGATATGCCAGAACCTGTTGAAACTGCTTATCAGCAAGGATTCGATCATAGACTGCCGGCAATTCTTCCGGCTCAAACGGACGAATAGGGTCAAACTCTGATGGTATATTCATAATCTTAAATGTTAATTGAATTTCTTTTCTTTGTTTATTTGATGCTGTTCTAACCAGCTATGATAAGGTCTATACCCATTTCTTCTATACGCTTTGCTACGGCATGTGGTATTTTTGCATCTGTAATGATAGTGTCAATATCCTCCATCCCACTGATTTTAGCAAACCCTCGTCTGCCAAACTTACTTGAATCAGCCAACACTATCGTCTTCTGTGCAGCCTGCATCATAGCCCTGTTCAGTTCAGCCTCACGGATATCAGTTGTGGAAATACCAAAATCAACATCAATACCATCCACTCCTAAGAAGAGTTTACTGAACGAACAACCACGTAAAAACTCCATACTATACTGCCCAACTACCGATGCACTACTATGACGAAGCATTCCTCCTAACTGAATAATATCAATGTTTTCATTACCCGACAGAGACATTGTGGCTTGCAAGGAAGCAGAAACAACGGTCAGTTTACCCTCAGGTTGTATGTTACATGCCAACGCATGAATGGTAGTTCCCGAAGCAAGGATGATGGAATCATTCTTCACAAGCATCTTTACTGCCTCAGAACCGATCAGCTGTTTCTCCTCTGTATTGAGCTTTTCCTTCTCATTTACAGAGCGATTGTTCGTAAAAGGATTGATAAGAATGGCTTTTCCGTGGCTACGATACAACTTACCAGCCTTCTCCAACTCTGTTAAATCCTTACGAATAGTCACTAATGACACATCCAATGACGCTGCCAGGTCGGATACAAGTACAGACTCCTGCGAAAGAAGTTGCTCAAGAATGGCACCTTGCCTATCTTCTTTTGTCATAATCAACGTAGGTTTTCGGCATTTATAGTATATAGTCGCCGCGGGTTACTGCTTAGTACAGTCTTGTACAAAAATAGGTAAAATATATCAAAGATATATCCCTACTGCAAATGTTTAACAGAAGATTAACAATTTCCTGATACAAAAAACAACGCACAAAGGATCGTATATAGATGGGAATTACAAGGAATATGAATCATGGAAAGCTCTCAATGATTTTTATTTTTAGTTACGAGCAATATCAGTTCAACGCACAAGCAACTAATAACAAAGCGCTTAGAACATTCTGAACCATGAAAGAAGTGGCGGTAAACATAGAAGAGACATTTCCTTATATACCACCCTTGGCTGAAAGAAATAAACTCAACTCACACTGCATATATCGAATATTATCACTGACTAAAGGACAATAAAAGACGCTTTCAACAATCTTCTGCATGGTGTTTAGCCATCAGCACCAATGGTGCTAGCCATCAGCTCCAGTGGTGTTGGGCTGCCGCACCAATGGTGCGGGACTATCGCACACAAGTAAAAAGCCGAAAGGTGCATCATTCTTTATCGTTATAGAAGATACCAGAAAGCACTCATTGACAACCGAAACAACTAAGATCTACTAAACAGAGACTACCTTTCATATAAGTAAAAACAAATAGAAGGGTTACTATAAGAAGCAAAACACATAGTAGAAGACAAACGAAAGTGAAACGAAAGCATATCTATTTCTGAACGAAAGAAAATACATAAAAAACGTTAACCTAATGTTTCTTTTTAAAAATAATCATTATCTTTGCTTCGAAAAGAAATAAACAATCTTTCGATTTATAAAATCTAAGCCGTCTTTCGACTTTCATTATGAAATAAAACAAGCTGCTATTGCAGTTGACAAGGACCTATAACAATGAACAGCAAACAGAACGATAACTATGATGTAATCATCATCGGAGGAGGAATCACCGGTGCTGGCACAGCACGTGACTGTGCTTTACGTGGTTTAAAGGTGTTGCTGGTTGAGAAATTCGACTTCACCAACGGCGCCACAGGCCGCAATCACGGTCTGTTACATAGTGGTGCAAGATACGCTGTGACCGATCCTGAATCGGCAACAGAGTGTATTAAGGAGAATATGGTGCTCCGTCGGATTGCCAAACATTGTATCGAAGAGACCGACGGACTGTTCATTACCTTGCCAGAAGACGACATTAATTACCAGAAGACCTTTGTTGAGGCATGTACAAGGGCTGGTATTTCAGCAAACATCATCTCTCCCGAAGAGGCACTACGCTTGGATCCATCGGTAAATCCCGACCTTCTCGGTGCGGTACGTGTGCCAGATGCGTCTGTAGACCCTTTCCATTTGACAACTGCTAACGTACTTGACGCTCGCCAACATGGTGCTGATGTACTTACTTACCATGAGGTTGTTGCCATTCTGACCAGCAATGGTAGGGTTGAAGGTGTACGCCTTCGCAATAATCATACGGGGGAAGAAATTGAGAAACATGCCGCATTGGTCATTAATGCTGCTGGTATATGGGGACATGACATTGCAAAGATGGCAGACATAAAGATCAATATGTTCCCTGCCAAAGGAACCCTTCTGGTCTTCGGACACCGTGTTAACAAGATGGTTATCAACCGCTGTCGCAAGCCTGCTAATGCGGATATCCTCGTACCAGACGATGCTGTTTGCGTCATCGGAACAACCAGTGACCGTGTTCCTTATGATACTGTTGACAACCTGAAGATAACATCTGAAGAAGTAGACATGCTTATAAGAGAAGGTGAAAAGCTCGCTCCAAGTCTTGCAACAACACGTATTCTCCGTGCTTATGCAGGTGTTCGTCCGCTCGTTGCAGCCGATAATGACCCTACAGGACGTAGCATCAGTCGTGGGATTGTATGCTTAGATCATGAGAAACGTGACGGACTGGCTGGTATGATTACCATTACTGGAGGTAAAATGATGACCTATCGCCTCATGGCAGAGCAAGCAACCGACCTTGCATGCAAGAAGTTAGGCATCGATAAGGCATGTGAGACTGCCACAACTCCGCTCCCAGGCACAGCAGGAAAGGACCCTGATAACCCTCATCATACGTATTCAACAGCACACAAAGCAGCTAAAGGCAGACAAGGAAACCGTGTAAAGGAGATTGATGAGCGTACAGAAGATGACCGCGCACTCATTTGTGAGTGCGAAGAGGTAAGCGTTGGCGAAGCAAAATACGCCATTGAAGAGCTACATGTACATGATTTGCTCAACCTGCGACGCCGTACTCGTGTAGGAATGGGTACCTGTCAAGGTGAACTTTGTGCTTGCAGAGCAGCTGGAGTGATGTGTGAGAATGGTGTAAAAGTCGACAAAGCAATGACTGATCTCACCAAATTCATCAATGAAAGGTGGAAAGGTATGCGCCCAGTGGCATGGGGAAGTACGTTGGATGAAGCCCAACTCACATCCATTATCTACCAAGGGCTCTGTGGATTAGGTATATAATCATTGCAGAACGACCTGATAAATCAAACTAATCCAGTTGGTTGGACAGAAAAAACAAGAGATTATGAGATATGATACTATCATAATAGGCGGTGGACTCAGTGGACTGACAGCAGGCATTACACTGGCAAAAGCAGGACAGAAGGTCTGCATCGTTTCAGCAGGACAGAGCAGTCTGCACTTCCATTCAGGCTCATTCGACCTCCTGGGGTACGATGCTGACGGTGAAGTTGTTACCCATCCGCTGCAAGCTATTGCTGATTTGAAGGCTGAACACCCATATTCAAAGATTGGAATCAGCAACATAGAGCATCTTGCAAGCCAAGCAAAGACATTACTTTGTGAAGCTGGTATAAGCGTAATGGGGAACTATGAGCAGAACCACTACCGTGTTACACCCTTAGGAACACTGAAACCAGCATGGCTCACCACGGAAGGTTACGCCATGATTGATGGTCCAGAGAGACTCCCATGGAAGAAAGTTGAGTTGCTGAACATACAAGGTTTCATGGACTTTCCCACTCAATTCATTGCAGAAAACCTAAGAATGATGGGCGTTGAATGTCAGATTAAGACCTTTACAACAGACGAATTAAGTACTGCAAGGCAGAGTCCGACAGAGATGAGAGCTACAAATATAGCGAAGGTACTTGCTAATAAAGATGCACTTCATAAGGTATCAGAACGTATCAATGCCATCAGTGGCGACTCAGATGCCCTCCTTCTACCAGCAGTTCTGGGCTTTAGCAATGCCGAAAGCCTTGATGAAATGAAGCAATGGATAAAGAAACCAGTTCAATACATCGCAACTTTGCCTCCATCAGTATCTGGTGTACGCACCACTATCCTGCTAAAACGACTCTTTGCACAGGCAGGTGGAACACTTCTCATTGGTGATTCTGCTACAACAGGACAATTTTCAGGCAATCATCTCGTTTCTATTACAACCGATCATCTGCCTGATGAGAAACTCTATGCAGATCATTTCATCCTTGCATCAGGCTCTTTCATGAGCCATGGGATAAGAAGTAACTATGCTGGAGTTTATGAACCTGTGTTCAAACTGGACGTTGATGCTACAGAAAAACGTGACGATTGGAGCGTAACGAATGCCTTTGAAACACAACCTTACATGGAGTTTGGTGTGCATACTGACAAAGATTTCCATGCAACAAAGGATGGAAAGAACATTGAAAACCTATATGCAATAGGTTCAGTATTGAGTGGTCACAACAGTATTAAGCATGCTGACGGAACAGGAGTGTCACTATTAACGGCACTTTATGTGGCAAAAAAGATTACAGGAAAGGGATAAGTCATGGCAGAAGGAATACAACTTAAAAACATAAGTGGTAACAACTTGGAGCAATGTCTCAAGTGTTCAATCTGTACAGCATACTGTCCTGTATCGGCAGTTGAGCCCAAATACCCTGGACCCAAGCAATCTGGACCAGACCAGGAACGCTATAGACTGAAGGATTCGAAGTTCTTTGACGAGGCTCTCAAGATGTGTTTGAACTGTAAACGATGTGAGGTTGCATGTCCATCCGGCATCCGTATCGCTGATATCATACAAGCTTCACGCATTACATACAGTACTCACCGCCCCATTCCACGTGATATCATGCTCGCAAACACCGACTTTGTGGGGACAATGGCAAACATGGTAGCACCTATTGTCAATGCAACATTGGGGCTGAAGCCCGTGAAAGCCGTCTTACATGGGGTCATGGGAATTGATAAACACCGTACCTTTCCTGCATACAGCAGCCAGAAATTCGAGACATGGTACAAACGAATGGCAGCAAAAAAGCAGGATTCTTATAGCAAACATGTAAGCTATTTCCACGGATGTTACGTCAATTATAACTTTCCACAGTTAGGAAAAGATCTCGTAAAGATCATGAATGCAGTGGGATATGGCGTGCATCTGTTAGAGAAAGAAAAGTGTTGTGGTGTGGCATTGATAGCCAATGGACTTAGTGGACAGGCTCGCCGACAGGGTAAAGTGAACATTCGTTCTATCCGAAAGGCAGCAGAACAAAACAGAATCGTACTGACAACAAGCTCTACATGCACGTTTACCATGCGTGATGAGTACGAACATTTACTCGACATCAAGACTGATGACGTACGTGAAAACATCACTCTGGCAACACGTTTCCTCTATCGTCTGATTGAAAAAGGGGACATAAAACTCGCCTTTCGCAAAGACTTTAAGATGCGAACAGCCTACCATTCAGCCTGTCACATGGAGAAAGTGGGGTGGATTATATACAGTACTGAACTCTTAAAGATGATACCTGGTCTCGAACTCATCATGCTTGACTCACAATGTTGTGGTATTGCAGGTACTTATGGGTTCAAGAAAGAGAACTACCAACGCTCACAAGAGATTGGGTCAGGGCTCTTCAAGCAGATAAAAGAGTTAAATCCAGACTGCGTAAGCACTGACTGCGAGACCTGCAAATGGCAGATTGAGATGTCTACAGGCTATGAAGTGAAGAACCCTATATCCATTCTTGCCGACGCATTGGATGTAGAAGAGACCATAAAACTCAATCAATAAAGAACCTAAAAGCATAAAACAAGATAAATCTAAAGACTTACCGATATGGAAAAGAAATTCATTCTAGCCCTTGATCAAGGGACAACAAGCTCCAGAGCAATCGTTTTTGACCACAACGGACACATCAAATCAGTGGCTCAGAAGGAGTTTACTCAGTACTTTCCACAGCCAGGTTGGGTGGAACATAACCCTAATGAGATATGGTCATCACAGGCTTCTGTTATCGCCGAGGCCATATCTGCCATTGACATCAATGGTCTTGATATTGCTGGAATAGGTATAACAAACCAGCGAGAGACAACCATTGTGTGGGACATTGATACTGAAGAGCCTATCTATAATGCCATTGTCTGGCAGGACAGACGTACCTCTGAGTATTGTGACGAGCTGAAAGCACAAGGTTTAACAGAGAAGATTCACGAGAAAACCGGTCTTATCATAGACGCTTATTTCAGTGGAACAAAGATCAAATGGATACTTGATAACGTACCGGGAGCACGCAAACGTGCCGAGATGGGTAAGCTTCGTTTTGGTAATGTGGACTCATGGCTGGTGTGGAGGTTGACACGTGGCGAGATACATGTCACTGATGTGACCAACGCTTCACGTACTATGCTATTCAACATAAAGGACTTGAAGTGGGACGAAGAGCTACTGAAGCTACTTGATATCCCAATGTCAATGATGCCAGAGGTGAAGTCTAGCTCCGAGATATATGGTCATACAAAGACTACTATCTTTGCACATGAGGTGCCAATCTCTGGTATTGCAGGTGACCAACAAGCTGCTTTGTTCGGTCAGATGTGCATTGAACCAGGCTCTATCAAGAACACTTACGGCACAGGATGCTTCGTTATGCTGAACACAGGAAGCAAACCTGTCCTGTCAAAGAATAACCTTCTGACAACCATAGCATGGAAAATAGGAGATAAAATCACCTATGCGCTGGAAGGATCTATCTACGTTGGCGGCTCTGTTGTGCAGTGGTTGCGTGACGGATTGGGCTTCATCACTTCATCATCAGAGATAGAAGACCTTGCATCAACAGTCCCTGACAGTGGCGGAGTATACTTTGTTCCAGCGCTAACAGGTCTTGCTGCACCTTATTGGGACCAATATGCACGTGGTACAATCATTGGTATTACCCGAGGAACAACCCGTGCACACATAGCACGAGCAGCTCTTGACGGAATTGCTTTCCAGACTTATGACATTGCACAAGCCATGGCAAAGGATATGGATGCACCACTTATGGAACTGAAAGTGGACGGCGGAGCATCACGAAACAACCTCTTGATGCAGCATCAGGCAGACCTTTTGGGCATCACCGTGGTACGTCCGAAGATCACAGAGACCACCGCTTTGGGTGCAGCTTACCTTGCTGGACTTGCTGTAGGGTTCTGGAATAACATTGATGAGATAAAGAATCAGTGGCAAGTTGAGCGTACTTTCGAGCCTATAGCAGACAGTGAGAAGATTGAAGCAGCAAAGGCTGGATGGGCAGATGCCATCGGCAGAACACTGACTAAGAAATAAACAACAAATAGGTATTGATAGATGATGATTAAAAACATCGTCTTATCAATACCTATTTCATTAATAATTTACCTAAATCATCTTATTATGGAATATTCAATGACGACTCAGTTCCTAATGGAATTAATAGGAACGCTCATCTTAGTACTGTTTGGAGACGGCGTTTGTGCCTGTGTTACGCTAAACAAAAGCAAGGGACAGAAAGCAGGATGGGTAGTCATCACCATTGCATGGGGCCTTGCTGTGTGCATGGGAGTACTTGTTGCAGGTCCTTACACGGGTGCTCATCTCAACCCAGCTGTATCCATTGGACTTGCAGTAGCAGGGATGTTTCCATGGAGTTCAGTACCTTATTACATCGTCGCACAAATGATTGGCGGTTTCCTTGGTGGTCTGCTCGTATGGTTTTTCTATAAAGATCACTATGATGCAACTGATGACGAAGCTGCGAAACTCGGTACATTCTGTACCGCACCAGCCATCCGCAACTACAAAATGAACTTCCTTTCCGAGGTCATTGCAACATTGGTCCTCGTGTTTATCATCATCAGTTTCAGTGTTGATGGTAATACAGGAGATGCCGAACACTTCAAGTTCGGACTTGCAGCACTCGGTCCTATCCCTGTCACATTACTGATCATTGCACTCGGAATGTCGCTCGGAGGAACTACGGGATACGCCATGAACCCTGCCCGTGACCTATCTCCGAGACTGGCACATGCCGTTTGTATGAAGGGAGACAACGACTGGGCATACTCCTGGATACCAGTTCTTGGACCAATCATTGGCGCTATTATCGCTGGATTCTGCGGTGCAGCCCTTCTGCTTGTATGATGCTTAAATAACAACTTTATCAATAACAATCTAAACTAAAAACAATTTTATTATGAGTAACTTTAAGAAAACATTCCAGTTAGTAGCTGTTTTCCTCTTTGTAAGTGTAGTACAGCTGTCTGCTCAAACCTACAAGTATCAGAAGATTGTAGGCTTCTCTGACGAGACCAATGCTAAACTTGAAGCTTTCCTGCAGTCAACTATTTCAATGAACATCAGGAAGGTTGCCGTCTTCGACTGTGACGGAACACTCTTCGGACAGGTACCTTATTACCTGGCAGAGGAAGCTCTTTACGAGTATGCCCGCAGGAATTATGCAGGCAAGAAAGATGCAAAATCAGTTGAGAAGTTCAAGTTAGTCGACAAGATGATACACGAAGACGCTATCAGTCGCGAACGTGACCGCATCAAATTCCTCAGTGGTATGACGCCAGAGGAGATACAACGCATTGGCGATGACTGCTTCCACGAGAAATATCAGAATAAGTTCTATCCTCAAATGAAAGCCCTTCTTGCCAATCTTCGCAACTATGGCTTCGAGACATGGGTTATATCAGCTTCTCCAGAGTTGCTTTATCAGCGCTTCTGTGTTGAAGAACTCGGCTTCCAAGAGGACCGTGTAATCGGTGTAAAGTCACTTGTCACAATGGGTGGTGTCGTTACTGACCAGATTGTCTTCCCTTCTCCACAAGACGAAGGTAAGGCTGAAGTCATCAGAACCTTCATCAAGACACGTCCACTCTTCGCTGCCGGCAATAGTCGTGGAGACATGGAGATGATGAATACATCCGTAGGTTTGAAGCTCATCCTCAACCCTGACGCAAAGACTCCACAGAAGGTTATGGGCGGAAAGACCGTAAAAGAGTACTGGGCTGCTGACCCTAACTGTATCACAGAGTACACTCGTGACGTAACAGAAGGCAACTATAACTGGGCATGTGATGAATATAAAGTAAAGCAGAACGCAGCAACAGACGTTTCAACACCAGCCGTTGTTATCTACTAATATCTTTTTTAAGAAACACTTGGAGTCTCTAATGGTTAGCACGAAATATCCTTACACGAAAGACAATCCCAACGATTGTTTTCGAAGGAAAATCCAATTATTTTCGGCTTCATAACCATCAGAGCTACAAACAGTTACAAACAAGGTCGTAAAAGGGCGTCTTTTACATCGCAAAAGGGCATCTTTTACACATCAAAAGGTGCCCTTTTATCATGCAAAAGGGCACCTTTTAGAATGCAAAAGAGCACCTTTTATTTATGGAATGAGAAATTTTAGGACAACAGCAGTTGTACTTTCAGTATTCTATCGTTTGTTATTATCAGCTGAAAGACCATGTCCTGCTCTGCATTGGTATGCAAAATCTTCATTCAAAAAAGAAGTCCCCGACCGTCAAATGACCGTCAGGGACTTCTTCTTATATAATCTTTTCAAAGGAACATATACGACAACTGTTCCTTTCCTCCTACTTCTTCAGAACATTAATCAAACTGATTTTCAACGATATCACTCAACACCTCCTTGATATCAAGCCCTGCAGCACGCACCTGTTGAGGGATAAAGCTTGTTGTAGTCATACCCGGTGTAGTATTGATTTCAAGCATATTGATAACATCATTACCGTCCTTATCCTTCGAAATGATGTAATCAATACGGATAATACCATTGGCATGCAGGATATCATAGATACGACTTGTCTCTTCAGCTACACGTGCTGCCGTCTCAGGAGACATACGTGCAGGAGTAATTTCCTGTACCTGACCATTGTATTTAGCGTTATAATCGAAGAATTCGTTGCTTGTTACAACCTCAGTAGCAGGGAAAACAACACTCTTATCCTTTGTCTTGTACACACCTTGTGATATCTCCATACCATCCATGAAGCCCTCAATCATCACCTCATTACTCTCCATGAAAGCAACACGAAGTGCCGGAGCAAGCTGGTCGTGGTTCTTAACCTTTGACACACCGAAGCTACTTCCGTCTGCAGAAGGCTTCACAAAGCAAGGCATACCCAGACGTTTCTCAATCGCTTCTGCATCATATTCCTCTCCACGACGTAACAGAATGCTGTCAGCAACATTCACTCCAAAGCCACGAAGATAGTTATTGAGCACATACTTATCAAAGGTCATAGCCTCAACCAGTACGTTACTCGTAGAATAAGGCAAATGAATCAGCTCGAAATAACCTTGCATCACACCATTTTCTCCTGGCTGTCCATGGATGGTTATGTATGCATAATCGAAGGCAACAACCTTTCCATCCTTCAAGAAAGAGAAGTCATTCTTGTCAATTGGTGCTGTAATGCCACCTGGAAGTTCAACATGCCAGTCCATTCCCTTTACATCTACGATATAAATATCGTACCGTTCCTTGTCAAAGAAGGAATATAATCCCTGCGCAGAGCGCATCGAAACATCATGCTCTGATGAGTCACCACCACAGACGATGGCTATAGTCCGCTTCAAATCTCTCATTGTATATTCTTATTTTGTTTATCTATGCTATTGGAATCATCCATTTAAGGTTATTCCATTCAGTATAAAATTACTCATTTTTCAACACCACTTTGCCCTTTGATAAAGCCCCTCCACTTCTCAATAAGTGCAGAAAGATCGGCAGGAAGGTCGCTCGTGAAATCCATTTGTTCACCTGTTACCGGATGAACGAAGCCCAATGTACGCGCATGTAACGCCTGTCGGTCACACAGAGTGAGACAGTTATGGATAAAAGCCTTGTATGTACTCGACCTCTGACCACGTAGAATCTCCCTTCCACCATAGCGTTCGTCACCGAAAAGAGGGTGTCCGATATGCTTCATATGTGCACGAATCTGATGAGTACGTCCCGTCTCCAAGATACATTCTATCAGTGTTGTATAACCGAATCGTTCAATAACACGATAGTGAGTTACGGCTGGTTTACCTGTTTCAGAGCCTGGTGGGAACACCGTCATACGAAGTCTGTCCTTCGGATCACGGGCAATATTACCTTCAATACGCCCTTCTTCTTCCGTGAAATTCCCCCAGACAAGGGCATTATAGCTGCGATGTGTTGTCTTATTAAAGAACTGTTTCCCCAATGAAGTCTTAGCATCTGGGGTCTTTGCAATCACCAACAACCCACTTGTATCTTTATCTATACGATGTACTAGACCCACTTCTGGGTCGTTAGCATCAAACTCTGGCATGTCTTTCAAGTGCCAGGCAATAGCGTTAATAAGTGTTCCGTGAAAGTTACCAGCACCCGGATGAACCACAAGGCCTGCTGGTTTGTTGATAACCATTAGTACTTCATCCTCATAAACAATGTCTAATGGAATGTCTTCTGCCTCAATAGTATTGTCATGTTTTGGTCGATCGAGCATCAACGTGATGACATCATCTGGTCGAACCTTATAGTTGCTCTTCACAGGAGAGCCGTTTACATGGATAAAACCTGCCTCTGCAGCTTTCTGAATACGGTTACGACTTGAGTGCTGCATGCGTTCAAAGAGGAATTTATCTATCCTTGCAGGTACCTGACCCTTGTCAACTGTTACACGAAAGTGCTCATAAAGCTCGCCATTACCACCTTCTGACGTGTCTGTAGGCAGTAAATCGTCGCTCAACTCTTCATCATATATAGTCTCTTCGTCTACCATGTTCAGGGCCTAATCAGTTGGTTTTGTTGATGAAGGGTCAGCAGGTAAGCCCGATTGTGATGATGATCCTGAGCCACCAGAGCCCGATTTCCCTCGTTCTTCCTTTATTTCGTTGCCGTTTTCATCGACTGGTACTTCTACATATTCCTCTACTTCGTCATACTTTGGCATCTTTTCTTCAACCTCAATATCCTCATATTCCGGTTCATTCAGGCCTGCCGTGTCAGTAATCTCACGTGTTCCATCACCTACTTGCAGTATAATTACAGCGTCAGAAGGGACTCTATCCCCTGCTTGAACATGTTTTCCGTTCACGAGAATACCATATATCCAGTCTTTTTCACCTGGGATATACTCTGGTTCTCCTACCTTGAAGCCCATAGAAAGCAACTGTGCAGTAGCTTCACGTAGGGAGTTATTATCAATAATGTCAGGAACTACGAGTGAAGGAGCACTTGCTGCGTTGATTGTAACATAAATAACATGAGTTGATTTTATACGCTTTCCACCTGCAGGAGACTGTTCAAGAATACAGTCAGGAGGCAATTCTTTCACATAACCTGTGTCCGTTACCTCAATCGTCAGGCCTACTTTATCCATGATATCAACAGCTTCGTCATACTGTTTGTGGATGATATTCGGCACCACAATGGACTCACCGTGATGTGTATAGTAGTCAAGTCCGAACCTAACTCCTATCGCCAGCAACAACAACAGTATCACAATGGCTAGGATATTACCCCAGATATACGTGCTATTGAACTTATGGAAGAACTCTTTTGATGTCATTAAACTCCTACTTGTCTACTCGTTTGCATACTTACTCGTAACCTTTCAGCCTGCAAATCGTCAACTTGTTAACCAGTAAATCTATCTTCTTTTCTTTATATATATGTGGCAAAGGTAGACAAAAAAACGGAAAGAAGCAAAGAATAAACTCTACTTCTTTCCGTTTTCGTTCTAATCCTTAACAGGAATAGACGTACTTTTTACTTTCCGTGGTGCTCGTCTGATACTGTTAACTTCTTACGACCCTTAGCTCGACGGGCAGCCAATACACGGCGACCATCCTTTGTTGCCATTCTCTCGCGGAATCCATGCTTGTTCACACGACGACGGTTGTGTGGCTGAAATGTTCTTTTCATTTTCTTATCCTATTATTTATTGTTATTGTGCAAATTATAAATTGACACGCCGAAACATGCCCGTTACGGGCTGCAAAATTACTTAATCTTTTTGAATTGAGCAAGGAAACGATAATTTTTACGATGATAATTTATGTTTTTTCCATAAATTCAGTACCTTTGCACCGCACTTTTCGCTATCAAGCAGCAAATAAAGTAACAAATTATATATTAGGAAATTATGATTAATTCACAGGAAATCAAGATTGGAACATGTATCCGTCTTGATGGTAAGATTTGGACTTGCATCGACTTCCAGCACCGTAAACCAGGTAAAGGTAACACTGTTATGATCACAAAGCTGAAGAACGTAGCTGACGGACGTGTCCTTGAGCGCACTTTCCAGGTTGGTTTCAAGCTTGAAGATGTTCGTGTTGAGCGTCGTCCATACCAATATCTTTATGAGGATTCAACAGGTTTTATCTTCATGAATCAGGAAACTTTCGAGCAGATTCCTATCCCTAAGCATCAGATTACAGGCTCTGAGTACATGAAAGAAGGTGACGTTGTTGAGGTTGTAACTGATACTTCAGACGGTACTATCCTCCTTGCTGAGATGCCAGTGAAGACAACTTTGACCATTACTCACAGCGAACCAGGTGTTAAGGGTAACACTGCTACCAACGCAACAAAGCCTGCTACACTTGAGACAGGTGCTGTCGTACGTGTTCCTTTGTTCATCAATGAAGGCGAAGTTATCCAGATTGACACCCGTGACGGTAGCTATTTAGGTCGTGTAAATGCTTAATTAGCAGCTGAAAGAAGTCTTATAGACACTTCAAATAACAATAACAAAAAAGCCAGAACGAACTCTTTGAGAGTTTATTCTGGCTTTTTTATGTGTTTTGACGAATGCTGATGCAGTCTCAACTTACTCTGAACTGAGTAATTTATCAGAAGCGTATATGCTACTGATAGCAAAGAATAACCAAAGAATACCAGAGATTACTACCATTGAATGATGACCACAAACAGCAAGAGAGATCATCAATACAGAAGCAAAACAGTCAAAAATCAGGTATTTATTAGACCCTAACAGTGTCTTTACCAGCTTATCTGGATCCTCTTTGGACATCTCCCAAATGCAAAGAGAGGTCAAGAGAACAAACAAACTCGCAAGTATTGCGAACGACAAATCATCTTGTAACACTGCCATCAATAAACAAACAATGACGTCAACCCGTATGGCTAAGGGCAACGACTTCTTAATTTTATTCATAGGTTTTCATTGAACTATTAGATAATACGAAATGTAAACAATGGCACAAAGATAATAAAAATCTACCAATAAAGTGCAGATTATACCTCTTTCAGCCGTAATAATTAATTAAAAACGTTGTCATTCACAAACAAAACACTATCTTTGCAGCATATGAAGTATAGCATTATCGTTCCCGTTTTCAATCGTCCTGATGAAGTAGATGAGCTCTTAGAGAGTCTGATTCACCAGGAAAAGAAAGATTTTGAAGTCATTATAGTTGAGGATGGCTCACAGATTCCATGTAAAGAGGTGTGCGACAAGTATGTTGACCGCCTTAACTTACATTACTATAATAAGGAGAATTCGGGTCCAGGGCAGAGCCGTAACTACGGAGCAGAGCGTGCCGAGGGTGAGTATCTACTAATACTTGACTCTGATGTTGTACTTCCTAAAGGGTATCTACAAGCCATTGACGAGGAATTAGACCGTGAACCAGCTGATGCTTTCGGCGGTCCTGACTGTGCACATGACTCGTTTTCCGACACCCAGAAAGCCATATCATATTCTATGACATCTTTCTTTACCACCGGAGGTATACGTGGTGGAAAGAAGAAATTAGATAAATTCTATCCTCGATCATTTAACATGGGCATACGGCGGGATGTTTATCAGCAGTTAGGAGGCTTCTCAAAGATGCGTTTTGGTGAAGATATCGACTTCTCCATCCGTATCTTCAAAGCTGGGAAACGCTGTAGATTATTCCCCAAAGCATGGGTATGGCACAAGCGACGCACCGACTTCCGTAAGTTCTGGAGACAGGTTTATAACTCGGGAATAGCACGTATTAATCTTTACAAGAAGTACCCTGACTCATTAAAACTTGTCCATTTGCTACCAATGGTATTTACTGTTGGAACAGGACTTCTGCTCTTACTCATCCTACTTGGTATCATTTTCCTGTGCATCCCTTCAACAAAGGACATCGGATGTTGCACCCTTCTGACAGGTCTGATACCCCTATTGCTATACAGCACAGTCATCTGCATTGACTCAACACGGCAGAATAACAGCTTGAAAATAGGCATTCTTAGCATTCGTGCCGCCTTCACCCAGCTCACGGGTTACGGCTGTGGATTCATTAATGCATGGTGGAAACGTTGTGTATGTGGCAAGGATGAGTTCAGTGCTTATAACAAAACATTCTATAAGTAACGCAAGACTGCGTCCGTCTGAACGCACACACAGTATATAATCAATATCCTAAGACATAACGATAGAGCTGAAATTCCCTACCGATAGAAGATTGAAGACGGGATGAGGCTCATTCTTTTACGATGCAAAACTTATCTATCAACCATTGGGCTGAGGCTGACCGCCCACGTGAAAAGCTCGAGAAACTGGGGGCAAGTGCCCTCAGTGACGCAGAATTACTGGCTATTCTCATTGGCTCGGGTACACCAAATGAAAGTGCTGTCGGGCTTATGAAACGTATTCTCAACGGGTGTAATAACAATCTAAACACGCTGGGGAAGCTCTCATTATCCGACCTGAAACAATATAAAGGGATTGGTCCTGCCAAAGCCATCACCATCCTTGCTGCCTGCGAACTGGGCAAACGCCGACAAAGAGCAGCTATAGAAGAATCGCCAATCCTTAACTCTTCTGAGGGAATATACAACTATATGCGCACCACCATACAGGACTTAGACGTTGAAGAAGGCTGGATGCTGATGTTGAAGCAGAACTTTCGGCTCATAGAAGCGAAGAGAATATCTGTTGGAGGACTAACGATGGCACCCGTTGACATCCGTCTTATGATGAAAGAAGCACTCATGAAAAACACAACAGTACTGGTTTTCTGCCACAATCATCCCAGTGGAAATACCCAGCCAAGCAGAGAGGACGACTCACTCACATCCCGTATACAGAAGGCGTGTAACCTTTTGAGCATTTATTTGGCAGACCATGTCATTCTTACTGACGGTGCTTACTTCTCCTATCGGGATGAAGGGAAGCTCTAAGAGGAAACAACACACTCTCCCATCCACCATCCTTACACAGTTGTTCAAACGGGAAATAGGAAGTCTTCAGCCCTTTTTACTATCTCACAAAGCCGTCTCAACACTCTGACTTCTGTATCCTATAACAACTCTATAATAATCCTTATCAGTCTGCAAAAGTATTATCCCACATGTCTTTTACCTTACTTAAACAACTGACAACACCCTAAAATTATCATCAGGTATAATCAAAAGGACTAATACACCACACAGATAAACAAGGAAAGGTATGAACAGAAGATGCCCTCACCTGCTCACTTCATTAAAGGAAGTGGACAGACGAGGGCATTCTCTCTTTATGTTTCTAATCTCTCGTTACGACCTTAGTTTCTGTTGTTTCCAAAGAAACGGAGAAGATAGAGGAAGAGATTGATGAAGTCAAGATAAAGACTTAATGATCCAAGTAGGGCAATCTTCTGCGCAACCTCTCCTGCATCAGGTGCCATAAGCAGGTTACGCTTGATGGCTTGTGCGTCCCATGCAGTAAGACCAGTAAAGATAAGGACACCAATACCACTGACAATAAGGTCCATCATTGTGCTCTTTAAGAAGATATTTACCAATGAAGCAATGATAAGTCCTATCAAAGCCATCAGCAGAATACCACCCATCTTCGTCAGATCCTTCTTTGTTGTCGCACCAACCAGTGCCATTGCACCAAACGTTCCAGCCGTAATGAAGAATGTCTTAGCGATGGAGGCAATCTGATAAACAGCAAAGATCCATCCTAATGTCAGACCATTAAGGGCTGAGAACGCGATAAACCACATCGTGGCAGCAACCAGTGACAGTTTATTGATGCGTGCTGAAACATACCAAACGATACCTAGTTCAGCCAAACCAGCTATCAACAACGGCCCACGGCTGGTATAAAGGAGTTGGAGAACGGCTGGTGAGTTACCTGCACCATAAGCTACTACACCTGTAATGACAAGTGCCATTGCCATCCATGTATACACTTTACGCATCAAAGCAGGGAATGCACGTGACATTTCTAGGTCACGTTCCTGATTATTTGCTACTTTTGAGAAATTGTCGTAATTCATATTCTTTTCTTTTTTTAGTACTTTCTATTGTCTTTAATAGGGTTTATCAACTATCGTTTGCCGCAAGATTGCAAATCCCTAATATACTTTATTCACTACAAACAACGTGCCATTACCTTGAAAGATGCACGAATCCGCTTCTGGGTTTGTCATCCGCACGAGTGGTGCTAAGCATCCGCACATATGGAGCTGACCATCCGCACAGGTGGAGTTAAGCATCCGCACGAGTGGTGCTGACTATCCCCCACAAATGAAGAAGTACATCTTCTACAAACTGAGAAACGGCATATTACATCTTCAATTAGGCTATTGTAGCAGCATTTCCTTCGTAAGAATACTCTCCAATTGCTCTGCAGAGAGTCGCAACTGGAACTCACCATGAAGGGCAACGCTGATACGTCCCGTCTCTTCTGACACTATAATTGCCAATGCATCAGAGTCTTGTGAGATACCCATTGCCGCACGATGCCGCAGTCCAAGCTCCTTCGGAATATCCTGTTTATGGCTCACGGGGAGGATACAGCCCGCTGCTTTGATGCGTTGTTTGGATATAATCATTGCTCCATCATGCAAAGGTGAGTTCTTAAAGAAGATGTTTTCAATCAGGCGCTGGTCTATACGAGCATCTATAATATCACCCGTCTCACAAATATCATCCAATATTACGCCACGTTCAACGACTATCAGAGCTCCCACCTTACCACGACTCATACTCATACAAGCCATGACAAGTGGCATAATTGTCTCTTTATCAACTTCTCCTTTATTGGACTTCGTAAAGAGTTTCACCAGGTTGTTCACCTTCCGGTGTGCTCCGAGACTGTAGAGGAAGTGGCGAATATCCTCCTGAAAGAGGACTATCAGACCTATCACACCCACTGATACCAGTTTGTCCATGATGCTTCCCAAGAGCCGCATCTCCAACACCTGACTAACAATGAGCCACATGATGACAAACACAAGGATGCCAATGAAGACGTTCAACGAACGCGACTCCTTCATCAATCGGTAGACGTAATAGAGCATTAGTGCTACTAGTACGATGTCTATAATATCCTTTAGTCCAAACTCAAAAAACATATTAAATGCTATTCTGCCCACACCTCTCTCCCATCAAGCAAGAAACAAGATGCGTAAAGAGGAACTCTTATGGGGTTAAAACTTACACTTCAAACTTTTTATTCCGCAGTATTATGACGCATAGCATCAACAATCTTGACAGCCTCAACAGCTTCACGCACGTCATGAACGCGCAGAATGTTGGCACCTTTCAGTAGGGCTATAGTGTTCAACACAGTCGTTCCATTCAGACTTTCAGCTGTCGTAATGCCCAATAACTGATGAATCATGCGCTTACGGCTAATCCCAACGAGTAGAGGAAGCTCCATTACTTGCAGTCGTTCCATCACGTTGAGCAGCTCATAGTTACCTTCTACTGCACCCTTACCAAAGCCAAAGCCTGGGTCAAGGATGATATCTTTCTGTCCCAAAGCCCGCAATTCCTGCACCTCACGTGAGAAGTTGAGGAGCATATCATGGAGGTTTGCTGCGACAGACATTAATATATAAGGTGTACCTAACTCTGCAACGGTACGGAACATATCAGGATCTTTACCTTCTTCAACGTCGTTTATGATATCAGCCCCAAACTCTTCCACTGTGCGTCGGGCTATGGAAGCATGGAAAGTATCAATGGAAATAATAGCATCGGGGTGTGCCTTACGAATGATTGGCAATGCAAATGCCAAGCGGCGCATCTCCTCTTCCTCACTGACAACCTCTCCTCCAGGGCGTGTAGAGCATGCTCCTACATCAATAATCTTTGCCCCTTCGGCAATAATCTGGTTGGCACGATTGCGTATAGCCTCCTCTGTCTGCACTCTACTATCGGCAAAAAAGGAATCAGGCGTAACGTTCATGATACCCATTACCATTGGTTGTCCCAGGTCAACAAGGCGTCCCCGCACATTGATTGTGTAGCTAATCGGCTTACATACAGCCGAATTTGTCATATTTTCCATATCCGCAAAGGTAATGTAAATCCATCACACTCGCAAACAAACACCCTATTTTTAAGAAAAGTATTGGTATTCTTCACAATGGGAACACGCAGAGATGGGAAGTATTATACATATACTTCGTTTTCTGTAAACCCATGTCCCATATTACTTTAACATCTGTTCCATACTCTTTTCACCATGATGAAATGCATGTCTTATCATGATGAGGCTTTGAAAAAGTATAGGAAAAAGAGACACAGAGCCCTACTTCTTAAATGGTGAAAGGCTTTCTCAAGGATGCAAACCAGACACATGAAGACAAGAAAAAGGGGACTATCTGTTCACACAGACAGTCCCCCAGAGCGAGAATCTATGGTGTTCAGTTTGGCAACCGGACAACTCTATTAATCTGTAACCCCATCCCTGAGGTCACCATTCTGCCCTGATACAGGCAGTGCACCACCAGTATTATCATTACCTTTAAGCCCTTCGTTGTTATCCATCTCACGTTGTGGGAAGCGTAGATTCAACCATCCATCATCCGACTTGATATTGAATTGGTAAGCATCAGGGTAATTACTGGACTCTCCAGCATGGATACGAACAATGTTCTTGCCCAACCGTTTGGCATCCATAGTGAAGAAACCTTCACCCCAAAGTTCAACTCTGCGCTGGAACCATATCTCATCTGCCAGCGTACGGGTTGATGGAACAGTGTAAGAAGGGTCACGATAAGTGCGGACAAAGTCCTCCAATACCTGCTTTGCTGTAGCCTCCTGACCACTCTTTGCCAGACCTTCTGCCTTAATAAGAATCATCTCCTCCACACGCATCAGTGGGAAATCGTTGTTATTAAGCGTATTTCCTATACCTGATTGCTGACCAAACTTGATGTTTGTATAGGCATCAAATGGTGTTTTAACATTCTCAATCTCAAAGTCGGCAATGGCATCCCCCGTAGCAGAAGTACCCTTTGAAGGGTCTGTCCATGTGATGTTTGCCCAGTTCGGGGAGTGCTTGTTAGCATCTAACCACCATCCTTTGCGCACATCAGTAGATGGAATCTTATCAAAAAGGAGCTTGTTGATGACTGGAACGTTACCCGTTGCTGCAGCATAAGCTTCACCAGAGAAGGCTGATAGCCATGAAGATGCATTCTGATAACCAGCAGTAGAATTCGATTTCAGCTGTGCCTCTGTAATATCTACACCCCATATCCAGTTATGATCAGCGATATTATCAAAGGCAGGAACACTCACTTCAGCTATCGAAGCAGGTGTATATCCATCCATAGCCTTGTCTGCGTCAGCTGCAGCAGCAGCCCAATTACCCATCAAAAGGTTAGCACGGGCACGTAAGCCATAAGCTACGTTGAGGTCAATATACTGCTTGGAAGGACGCGTATAACCCTGTAAGTGTGCAATAGCAAAGTCCAAATCCTTAAGAATCAACTCATAAACCTGCTTAACTGTAGCCCGTGGATTATTGAAATAATCCTCTGTTCCTGTTAAGATAGGGACACATGGCTTGTCAGCTGACGTCGCATAACTGAACTGAAAGTAAGGTGCTAGCTGCATATAGTCGAACGCACGGATAGCATGAGCTTGTGCTAACTGGTTCAGAGGAGTACCTGTTGCAGTGCTCTCATCTATCGAATTGATAATCTGATTAGCCACACCTATCTGCCGATATGGGATAGTATAACGCATCAAAGGGTTGGCATAATGGACGTCACGTGACTGTAATGTACAGGCAGCAGAGAACCAATTATATCCATTATCACCTAAAATGAGGTCGGCACCCTCTGCATCGCATGACAAAGCAGCGGATATGGCACCGAAATCATCAGCCCTTGCTGTACCGTATATACCTGGTGTACCTAAGTAATTAAACATACCTGAGAACGTAGCAGCAGCCCGTTCGGGAATCATTTCATTTGTTGCCAGCATCTGATTGGTTGACAATTTGTTTCCAGCAGGCTCCTGTTCATTCAGGTCATTGCATGATGTAGCCAGCAAAGCACCACATAATACTAATAAAGATAAGCTATATCGTTTCATGTTATATTGTCTTATATTGTTTCGTTTTACCATCATTACCAATTAGAATGTCAGAGTGATACCGGCAGTAATAGACCGTAGGGCAGCATAACCACCGCCACTTATCAAAGCTGAGCCTGATGTGAAGCCACCAACTTCAAGTGTTGTACGTGGATCGAGACCCTTACGTGCTGTGACAACGAACAGGTTTTCTCCTGCCACATATACGCGGAGACTATTCAAAGCGAGGTGATTGATGATACGTTTAGGGAAAGAATAGCCCAGTGTTACATTGTTCAAAGAAAGGTAATCACTGCTTGTCAGGAAGTAATCCACTGCAGACTGTGAACCAACAGCAAAGCCATCGTCAGCCTTTGCAGTACTCAAACGAGGGATATTACTGCTTGTATTGTCGGCACTCCATGCCCCCAGAGCATCTTTATGTAAGGCAACACCAGTGCTTTGACCCAAGTGCATGTACTGCTGATACTGTCCGTCATAGACCTTTCCACCCAATTGATAAGAGAATTGCATACTGAAGTCGAAGCCATAAGCATTCAAAGTAGTACCAAATCCACCATAAACTTTAGGGTTAATGTCGCCCAAATCGTACCTAGTAGCCTGCGTAAGATCAGTCGTAGTGGTCTGTCCTGTAACATTCCCATTAGCATCTATTACATCCTTATAATAGGTTGCATGACCATTAGACTTGTCTGTTCCAGCATACTTATACATGTAAGCTTCATAGCGAGAGCCACCGATTCGGATGATGGAAGAGCCTGCTTTCAAACCATCTTTAGCAATGGTTGGATCGAGTTCAGTTATCTTATTCTTGAAATAAGTCATGTTAAGGTTCACGTTCCATGTGAGAGTTTTACTCCGAACCACGTCACCATCCAGGCTTAACTCAAATCCTTTGTTGCTCATAGCACCAATGTTTGCAGGATAGCTGGTCACTGAAATACCAGAAGAAAGCGGTAATGTCTTCCAGAACAGGAGGTCAGTCGTCTTTTTATTGAACACCTCTAATGTTCCATTCAGGCGGTGTTTGAAGAGTGAGAAGTCCACACCTAAGTTCAATTCACCCGACTTTTCCCATGTCAGATTAGCATTTCCCTTATACGCAATCTGGTTTGTGAACTCTTTAGTTGCCTCATTATAACTTGTCTTATAGGTATCTGTATATGGATAATACATGCGGTATCCATACCTGTCGAGCAATCCATCATTACCTTGTTCACCATAGCTGAGTTTCAGTTTCAGCAGGTCTACCCAATCAGCTGTAAACCATTTCTCCTTATTAATAGCCCATCCTACAGACACAGACCAGAACGTTCCCCATCTATGACCGGGTGCAAAGATAGACGATCCATCGTGACGCAGAGATGCTTCTGCGAAGTATTTATCAGCATAGTTATAGTCTCCACGGAAGAAATAACCATCACGTACCAAGGTATTCGTGCTGGATCCTGCCTTAAGGTTGGCACGTGCCAGTGCATTATTGAGCTCTGCAATGGTCGGATCATACAGATGATCATTGTAACCAGACAAGTCTGACACCTTCAAGAAGTAATGTTCATAACCAGCAAGGAGGTTGATGGCATGCTTACCAAAGGTCTTATCATAGTTAGCAGTGTATATCTGGTTAGTTGAGAAGTAACGGTCGTTACCAACTTCTACGGCACCATCTGTTGTTGAAGCAGACCCAAAACGACTATCAAGGTAATGATAATTCCTGTTTCTGTTCCATACTGACAAGTTAGCAACTAAGTTCAAGCCCTCGATAGGAGTAACTGTTGCCACCCAGTTTCCTTGGAATTGATCCGTAGCAATACTCTGTCTGTTGTATTCATTATCACGAACTGCATTTCCAATGATGGCTGGACGCTTAAAACCAGTTTGGTTTGCATCGTAGACTGTGCGTCCATGGTCTTTCATTATATTACCATTGGCATCACGAACATACAAAGGATAGATAGGACCTAACTGATTAGCGATATAGAAAAGGTTACCACTGCTTCCGTACGTATCAGCATTAAAGGATGGACTTGAGCTGTCTGTGTGTGAATAAGACAAACTAACACCGAACCGCAACCAGTCTTTTGCCTGATAATCCACGTTTGTTCGTGCTGTATAACGCTTGAAAGAAGAGTTATTCACAGTACCTCCATCACCCAGGAAACCAAGGTTTGAATAGTAACTAAGCTTGTCTGTCGCACCATTGATGTTCACATTGTACTCCTGACGGAATGAACTGTGGAAGATTTCATCGTAGTAATTGTCAGGCATGTAGGTGTATTTGCCATCAGAATAGCCAAGTTTAGCATTAGGATTCAGCTTAAAATCATCTCCAATGAACTTCTCTCCTGTTGGAATCGTGAATACTTGATAGCCCAATCCGCCATTCTTATTTCCCAAGAGGTTAGCATCTGCAAAGGCACGAGCATCTGCATCTGAAGCGCCATGATAGAGTTTCGAGTTGTACATTGCCTTGTAGAATGCTTCATAATACGTAGCAGGATCAAGGATTAGGTCGTAACGAGGTATCTCACGTGAGTTACTTCCCCACTTGGCATCTAATGTTATCTTAGCACCATGAGCACCGCGTGACTTCTTAGTTGTAATGATGACCACACCGTTTGCACCACGTGCACCATAGATAGCAGCAGATGCAGCATCCTTCAAGACGGACATACTCTCGATATCCGATGGATTCAAACTTGCGATATCGCCATCGAAAGGTGCGCCGTCAACAACATACAACGGTTCAGAACTTGCTGCATAAGAGCCTATACCACGAATGCGAAGCTCCGGAGCACTGCCCGGTTCGCCAGAAGAAGTAACCATCTGAACACCTGCAACCTTACCTCCAAGGGCATTCGTAGCCGTGGAAGCAACATGCTTACTGATATCTTCAGCCTTCACTTCTACAGCAGAACCCGTGATGGTAGAGCGCTTCTGAGTACCATAAGCAACAACCATCACCTCATCCAAAGCACGATGGTCAGGGTCAAGAACAACCTTCATGTTCGGTGAAGCCTTCACTTTCTTAGGTGTCATACCTAAATAAGAGACTTCCAACAGTGTTTTTCCCTCAGGTAAGGTCAACGTAAAATTACCGTCAACATCAGATACCGTACCCGTCTTAGTGCCAATAATGAGGACTGATGCACCCACAATAGGCTCACCATCTTCTGAACTTGTCACCGTACCACGTACTTGGGTCTGTGCAAAACATACCCCTATAAAAAGGAATAAGTTTGCTAGTAACATCGTAAGTCTTTTTCCCATAAATTTAAAGTATTAGTGTAAAATTCTCTATAAAAACCGCTACAAAGATATAAATAATTATTTAACAAGTCAAGTTAAATAGTAATTAATTTTTTAATTTATGCCGTTTTATTCTTTCAAACTGTTATTATTATTAGTGTATTGATAACACTTCGTATTTTAAATTGCCTGCATAAAAGATACAATATATCACACTTTTTTAATATAAAAAGTTAATATCTCCACCTTATATATAATAAGTGGAATCTCATAGAGTACAAAAAAGAGTATCATTACTTTGCATTGTCTGCCATTTAAGTTACCTTTGCACTTAAGAATAAAGTACAGATCATGAACATACAAGAGATTTATAAGATTTACCAACAGCACCCTATCGTGACTACCGACAGCCGAAACTGTCCGAAAGGTAGTATCTTCGTTGCACTGAAAGGGGCATCCTTCGATGGTAATAAGTTTGCAGAAGCAGCTTTGGAGAAGGGTTGCAGCTATGCTATCGTTGACGAAAAAGAATACGCAAAGCCTGATGACAACCGCTTCATACTCGTTGATGACGCCCTTATCACATATAAGGAACTCGCGCGTGAGCACCGTCGTCAGTTCTCTATCCCAGTCATTGGCATAACAGGTACGAATGGTAAGACTACAAGTAAGGAGCTTATCTCTGCTGTATTGGCTGAAAAGTTCAAAGTACATCATACTGAAGCGAACTATAACAATGACGTTGGTGTACCGCGCACGCTGCTCGCTTTGCGCCCAGAACATGAGATTGCAGTCATTGAAATGGGTGCTTCTCACCCTGGAGACATAGAAAAACTGGTTAAATATGTAGAACCTACTTGTGGACTTATCACCAATGTAGGACGTGCACACCTACAAGGTTTCGGCAGTTTCGAAGGAGTTAAGCGTACGAAAGGTGAGCTCTACGACTTCCTGAAGGCACATGACGGATTGCTTTTCCTCAACGAAAGCAATGCAGACCTTACCGAAATGGCTGCCCAAAGGGAGTTTGAACGTGTCATAACATACGGACAGGACGACACGGCTGACGTTGAAGGACATGTAATTAGTTGTGCTCCATTCCTGAAATTCGCATGGCAATCACGCCTGAACACACAACAACCAGCAACAACTATCTATGAAGTACTGACACATCTCATTGGTTCTTACAACCTCGACAACATGTTAGCAGCCATAACCATTGGCCTGCACTTCGGCGTAACACCACAACAGATTTGTCATGCTTTGGAAAATTACGTTCCACATAACAACCGTTCACAGTTGACAGAGACTGCACATAACAAACTCATTGTGGATGCGTACAATGCCAACCCATCCAGTATGGCTGCTGCGATAGAGAATTTCCACGTCATGGATGTTGACAATAAGATGGCAATATTGGGCGATATGCGTGAATTGGGAGATGCTTCAGCAGAGGAACATCAGAAGGTTGTTGACCAGCTAAAGGCAGTTGGATTAGCAAACGTTTGGCTTGTAGGAGAAGAATTCGGCAGAACCAACACTGATTATCGTAAATTTCATGACGTTGAAGAGGTGAAGGAGGCCATCAGACAACAGCGTCCAGAGAATCATTACATCCTCATAAAAGGAAGTAATGGCATCCGTCTCTTCGAATTACCCGACCTTTTATAAGCCGAGAAAAAAGATAATTTCCTTACGTTAGTTCCGAAAAATTAGCTATCTTTGCACCCGTCTAAGAGGCAATCGGGATGTAGCGCAGTTGGTAGCGCACTACGTTCGGGACGTAGGGGTCGCCAGTTCGAATCCGGTCATCCCGACAAAAAGGGGAGAAACTTTCATGGTTTCTCCCCTTTTCTTATTCCATGTATTGTCCGATAATTTCACATTAGCATTTCAGAAGACGCCCTTTTGCAATGTAAAAGGGCACCTTTTGCATGGTAAAAGATGCCCTTTTGAGGTGTAAAAGACGCCCTTTTACATTGCAAAAGGGCATCTTTTAAAAACCATTTTATAATCAATTGATTATCTGATGGTTACAAACAGCAAAATTATCAACATTCTTCTCTTTTTCACCCAATGCCTATTGATTTTATGTAAGGACTTTTCTTAAGCCGCTTACCCATATACATTAGGAGAACAAACACAAGAAAACAGACTATCAGCACCCGCAATGCAGCATGCTTACAATTCTATATACGGACGCAGACGTTCAATGGCTTCTGCAGGAAAGTCCTTTAACAAGTGAAGTTGTGACAGACTTGTTATCTTCCCTTTCAGCCTACGGTAATCGCAGATAGCACGTGCTTGATAGAAATTAATATAGGGATGACGTCTTAGTTGGGCAAGTGTCAATGTGTTAAGGTTCAGCTTTTCCGTGTGTGGATGCACTACTGAGAAATAAGGCAAAGCTTCTTCGGGAAAGCCATCAAGCTCTAAGAGTTGCCCGACCGCTACATACCCACCAAGACGTTTACCATAGTTGACAATGGCACGTGCCCACCCTGAGCCGATACCGGGTATCTTCTTGAGCATCGTTGTGTCTGCTATGGTGAGGTTTACATGCTCTCCTACCTTTAGTTTCAGCGGATAACGCACCGTATCTCGGTCATATTCTTTATATGTCTTGTACGTATTGCTTGCCCGAAAAGCCTCATATGCCTTGTGTGCAGCTTCCTTATCGGCTGCTTTCCGTGCTATATACGCCTGTACAGAAGCAAGTGTTGACGCGGGAGCATAGTCATCGCCGATACTGATATATGGCTCGAGTTCACGAAACTGCTTACGAGTAAGACCATAAAGGCGTGCAAAATCCATTGGAGAACGAAAGACTCCACCCTTAGAACGATACTTCATGATGTTCCGAACCTGATAAGGAGCCAATCCTAACTGTTTCAACTGCTGTGGAGTTGCAGTGTTTGGATCAAAAGAAAAGAGCTGTTTCCCATTCGCATAGGATTCATATCCTCCCACTTTTGTCGACTTATTGAAATGTGGGAGATTGGATTTTTGTACAAGAGAGTCCTCATTAGCCAATTCTGTTTCTGTCATATGACTCCCCAGGAAAACCAGTGTTCCAAGGCTAATCACAATAAAAAGAACGAAGAAGAGAAGGACTCTACGATCTGAACGTTGCAAGTAAAAGAAGGATTTAAGGTTCATAGATTTAAGGATTTGATTGTTATTCAGAGGATTTTCAACTGGTTTAGAAGCGAAAGATGTACACTGATAGGTACTATGGAATGGATCATAACAAACCAAACACAGTAAAACTGCCTACGAATTGATTCCCAATTCGTAAGCCCATTCCGCACAAAACAGAACGGAATAAGCCTACCAGAAAAAGAAACTTGTGAGCATTTTGTCGCAATACTGTCCACGCTCTGCCATGCCATAGGTAGTTCTCTGGGGAAGAAGAAACTACCAACACCATGCGCAAAGATAGTAGACGTAAGTGCCATCAAGCACACATTATGATCGTTTTCCATATCAGGTACAGATTCTTTCTACGTCATAATACGGTTTAAACAACCCCCAATTGATGAAGGAAGATAGCCAAAATAGCCAGTGGACAGACGAAACGTATCAAGAAATAGTAGATACCAAAGACACTTCCCTTCAGTGTTCCCCAGTTCGTAAACTCATCCTTGACAATTTTCTTGGGTACATACCAGCCAATGAAGATGCAGGTAAGCATACCTCCAACAGGCAGGAATATCTGTCCTGTCACGAAGTCGAACACATCAAACAGTGACATCCCCGCAATTGTAAGTGCATCCCAACCAATCAAAGACAGTGAACAAACGGCTCCAATCAATATGCAACAGCTGGTTACGATCATAGCTGCACGATTCCGACTGATATGCAATTCCTCCTGGAAAAAGGCTGTACTCACTTCATGAAGAGATATCAATGAGGTTAAAGCTGCCATAGAAAGAAGCAGATAGAACGCCAAAGAAATGACATAACCAAGGATTGGCATACCCGCAAAGGCTTGTTCAAAGACATTAGGAAGGGTTATGAATATCAAAGAAGGACCACTGTCAGGATTCACTCCGACGGAGAATGCCGCTGGAAAGATAATCAATCCTGCCAAGACAGCTACAAAAGTATCTATCAATCCTATCTGAACAGCAGAGTTCACCAGCTTCGTATGTCTACTATAATACGATGCATAGGTACAAATACAACCCATCGCAATACTCAAAGAGTAGAACGATTGCCCCAAAGCACCTAGGAAAACATCCTTTGTTACCTTACTAAAATCAGGCTTTAAGAGGAACTCCACGCCCCTTTCAGCCCCTGGTAACAAGCAAGAAGCAACCACCAAGACAAGCAAAAGGATGAATAAAGCAGGCATCATAACCTTTGATGCACGCTCAATACCGTTCCTTACACCATGTATAATAATGTAGTGGGTAATCAATAAGATGATTGATGCCCAGACAATAGGCTTCCATGGATTGGTTGAGAAATCAGTAAAATAAGTCTTGAAATACTCAGGACTACCATGTAAATGATTCACAACTGACGCCATTCCATACTGTAAACACCAGCCAGAGACCACTGCATAGTAACCCGTAATGAGGAAACCGGTCAGCACACCGAGGTATCCTACCCACTTCCAAGGCGTCCCGTTGGATAATTTCGTATATGCTCGCGCTGTATTTGAGGCTGCATGACGCCCGATAATGAACTCACTTATCATGCAAGGAAGCCCCAATAGCAATATACAACCAATATAAATAAGGATAAAGGCAGCCCCTCCGTTCTGTCCAGTCATGTAAGGGAAGCGCCAAACGTTACCCAATCCAACAGCACCACCAGCTGTTGCAAGGATCATTCCCAGCTTACTTCCGAACTTAGCTCTTTCTTTTTGTGACATGAATAATTATCGTTTTAGATGCGCAAAATTACAAAAAATTATCTACTTTTGTATCAGATTAGAAGTAAAAGATGCAAAAATTTCAGTATATATTAGCTAAGTTCCCTTTCTCATGTATAATAATTGCAGGAATATGGGTGCTTTGTTTCATGAATATCCCCGATACTCCACTAAGTAATATCAGGCTGATTGACAAGTGGACACATGCTGTTATGTATCTGGTATTAGGCTTTTCGCTTATTTTTGAGTATCTTAGAGCAAATAAAAGAGCCAAACTCAAAGCGTTTATGCTTTGGGTTTGGCTCTTACCTGTTGCTATGGGCGGACTCATAGAGATACTTCAGGAGTACTGTACAAGCGGCAGACGCAGTGGAGACTGGCTCGATTTCCTTGCTGATAGCATTGGTTCTACGATAGCTTTCCTTATCGGTATTCTTCTGGTAAAGTGTCGCGCCAGAGCTTAAAGGGATTCTTTCGCATGTGAGAATTATAGAATCTACGGTCTCCAGTGACTTCTTTTCCTATGAAATCAGGGCTTTCAAACGGTTCATTCTCACTCTTTAACTCCACTTCAGCCATGACAAGTCCATCGTTATCTCCATGGAATTCATCCACTTCAAACGTATGTCCAGCATACGGAACCAGGTATCTGTGCTTGTCTATCACGCCCGATTCGCACAAAAGCATGAGCTGTTGAGCTTCTTGAAGGGTGATTTCTTTCTCGAATTCATAACGTGACAGACCGCCATTGTGTGATGGTCCCTTGATAGTTAGGTAGCCTTTGTCATCTCGAATACGTACTCTGACAGTGTTAACAGCTGCAAAATAGCCCTGTTGTATGTGACTACAGCTACTTGCAAGACGCTTCCAGTCCATCCGTTTATGCACAAGAAACTTCCGTTCTATCTCTAATCCACTCATGAAAGGATTGCTTTTAGAGTGTCATTGACCATATCATGCACAGTACTGCCAATAAAATCAGTACTACAGCAATCCACATTATGACACGATTACCTTGCTTCTCCTCTTTCTCTTCCCGTCTTTTACGGTTCAATTTACTTCTTTCACTCATAGTTTTACTATTAAAAGGTTGATTATTTAGTTGTTTCCCAAGGTCTATTCATCCTCTGGGAACTCCATCAGATACGCTTTGATGAAGTCGTCAATCTTACCATCCATCACACCATCTACGTCCGATGTCTGATAATTTGTACGATGATCTTTCACACGACGGTCGTCAAATACATAGCTACGGATCTGACTTCCCCACTCAATTTTCTTCTTTCCAGCTTCTATTTTAGCCTGTTCTTCCATGCGTTTCTTCATCGCACGGTCATAAAGTTGCGACTTCAAGAGCTGCATTGCCTTAGCTCTATTCTTCGGTTGGTCGCGAGTTTCGGTGTTCTCAATAAGTATTTCTTCCTGTTCACCAGTATCTGGATCTTCGTATTGGTACCTCAATCGGACACCAGATTCAACCTTATTGACATTCTGACCACCAGCTCCACTGGAACGGAAGGTATCCCAACTAACACGAGCTGGGTCTACATAGACCTCTATAGTGTCGTCTACCAGTGGCGTAACGAAGACACTTGCGAAGCTTGTCATGCGCTTTCCCTGTGCATTAAACGGACTTACACGTACCAAACGGTGCACTCCATTCTCGCTTTTCAGGTATCCATAAGCGTATTCTCCGCCCTCGAACTTCATAGTAACACTCTTTATGCCAGCCTCATCACCCTCCTGAATATCAGAAATGGTAACTTTATAGCCGTGAGACTCACCCCATCGCATGTACATACGCATGAGCATAGATGCCCAATCTTGGCTTTCTGTACCGCCAGCACCTGAGTTTATCTTCATAACACACTCCATTGGGTCCTCTTCTTGGCGGAGCATGTTCTTGAGTTCTAAGTCTTCTACCTTCTTTAAGGCCTTATCATAAGCAGCATCCACCTCTTCTTCCGTAACGAGTTCATCCTTATAAAAGTCGAAAGCCAGCTGCACTTCATCCGTCAAAGCGCGTGCCTCATCATATCCTTTTATCCATTTTTCGATATCTTTGACCTTCTTCATCTGTTCCTGAGCACGTTTTGGGTCATCCCAAAAGTCAGGTGCTTGTGTCCGAAGCTGTTCCTCTTCAAACTCAATTCGTTTCTGGTCAATACCCAAATAACGGTGTAATGCCTCCGTACGTTCCTGTATATCCTTTAGCTGATCTGCTGTTATCATATCTTATTCACCCTATCTTACCTAATAAAAGAGGATATAGGGCTTTACTTTTTATCAATTATCATTATAAACTTGTCGACCAACAAACTCGTCAACTCGTTGACTTTTACTCCTCATACATCCTGTCAATCACTTCCTGGAAGTTCTTATTGATAACAGAACGTTTCAGTTTCAGTGTGTTTGTTAGCTCCCCACTCTCCATAGAGAAGTGATGCGCAAGGAGCGTAAAGCGCTTTATCTGCTCATAAGGAGCCAAGCGTTGCTGCAGCGTCTCTATACGTTCCATCATCATTTTATGAACGTCTTCGTTCCGACAGAGGTCCTCACGGTCCGCAAAAGCAATGCTATGTTCTGCCGCCCACTCCTCTAACACGCGGAATTCTGGTACGATAAGTGCCGTAACGAACTTACGTTGATCAGCAATTACTACTGCCTGATCTATGAATTTGTCTACCAACAGCATCCCTTCTACCATCTGTGGGGCAACATACTTACCATTTGAAGTCTTGAAAAGGTCCTTTATACGTTCCTTAAGGAAGAGCTCTCCATCTTTCAGATAGCCTGCATCACCAGTATGGAAGAAACCATCAGCATCAAAAGCCTCAGCATTTGCCAAATCGCGATGGTAATAACCCGGTGTGATGGTAGGACCTTTCAGGAGAATTTCTTCATTCTCTCCTATCTTAATCTGTATGCTATCAATAGGTCTACCCACCGAGCCAACAGTATAAGGTTCGTCCTTATGATCACAACTTACCGTTGCCAAGCTCTCCGTAAGACCATAACCAACGATCATACAGATACCTATGCTATGCACGAACTCCTCAACTTCGGGTGACACATAAGCACCTGCCGTTGGGAAGATATTGGCATTTTCCAGTCCTAATTGCTTACGAACAAGACTCAGTATTGTCTTATTTACAACCTGATATTCCATCTCCAAAGGCAACGGAACACGCTTTCCGCGAGAACGATAAGTGATATTACGCTTCTTACCGACACTCAATGCATGATAAAACAGCTTACGTTGAACAACGCTTGAGTTGTCCATTCGTTCCTTCACTGCGATATAAACTTTCTCCCAGAAGCGTGGAACGGCTGACATACACGTTGGATGTGTCTCGCGCATGCTTTGTTGTATCTCCTTAGGATAGGTATTAATGATCATCTGTGCACCCTCACTGAGCGACAGATATGCCCACCCTCGCTCAAAGACATGCGTAAAAGGAAGGAAGTTTATGACGCGATCATCCTCACCGACAGGCACACATTTGCCATTAGCTTCCATGGCTGCGATGTACATTTTATGGGTAAGTACAACGCCTTTGCCTTCTCCTGTCGTTCCACTTGTGTAGAGAATATTACAGATTTCATCCTCTTTTGCTTCTTTCCAGCACTTCTCTACCTCTGACTGACGTGGGAATCCTTCACCCAATTTCAGGAAATCTTCAAAGTAAAGGGCGTGTGGGTCATGCGTACTAATACGTACACTCGGATCAAATATGATGATACGTTCCAACGTAGGACACAATGCAAAGACACGATGAGCCTTATCATATTGCTCCTGTTCACCAACGAAAAGGAACCTAATCCCCGCATCCTGAATCATGTATTGTATCTGTTGCTCAGAGCTTGTAGCATAGAATGGAATACTAATAGCACGTACTCCATAGGCTCCAAAATCTGTATAGAGGTACTGAATACAGTTCTGTGAAAAGACACCAATGGTTTCCTGTGGTTTTACACCGAGGTTCAGAAGGGCATTAGAGACCTCTTTCACACGCATGGAAAACTGATTCCATGATACTGTCTTCCATGTCAGACTACCAAAATTACGAAATGTCAACACTGGTTTGGCACCATATTTCTTTGCTTGTTCATGAATAAGAACTGAGAGATGACAGATTGTCTGCATGATAATATGTATTTTTATTACCTGCAAATATAAACATTTCTCTGCAAAGAAGGAAATTATTTGGATATTAAATCATGATTTCTGATATTTGTCGCACAATGAAATCCGAAGCTTTTAGTCATGAAACGATCAGTCTTTTATGAAGTACTGATAGCCGCATCAACCACAAATAAAGAAAAAAAAGAGTTTATTCACCTTGGCGATAATAGCAATGTAACCAAGAATAGTTGCCCATCGCCAAAGCTCCTAACACGTTTTTAGATTCTCAACGTTACCATATAACAAGGAGATAGAAAACCTATTTTGTAATAATAAATACACATAAGCATTTCAATAGAGGCTCTTTTACATTCTAAAAGGGCACCTTTTGCATTGTAAAAGGTGCCCTTTTGACGTGCAAAAGGGCATCTTTCGAAGGGTAAAAGGGCGTCTTTTACAAGCCCATCTGTAACCTTCTGATTATCCAATAGTTACAAAGCCAAAAATAAGAGATTATCATGCATTACACCGTTCGATACCAAAAGAAATGTGTAAAGCTATTTCGTAAAGAGCAAAAAAAATATTCTCACGAAAACAAATGAGCTGTTTTCGTGAGAATAACCTTATTATTTATTCCGCAAAAAAGGCTGGAAGAATTACCGCAACCACTGTTCTGGGTTCAGTTTAGCAGTCTCTTTTCTCAGCTGGAACTGCAGGATTCCACCCTTACCAACGGTTCCGATGGTCTGACCAGTACCCACTTTCTGTCCTCGACCCACACTGACTGAACCGAGATTAGCATAAACAGTGATGTAGATACCATGACGAATCATAACCACACTTACACCTCCTGCCATAAACACACCGCTCACTTCGCCCATAAAGACGCTGCGAACAGCACTGCCCGGTGCTCCCTTGATATTGATACCGTCATTGCTCAAACGCACATTCGACATACCTGCAACATTATATTGCCCAAAATGGCTTACGATATGACCAGACATTGGCATTGGCAAACGACCACGATTATTAGCGAAACTACCCGTCAAAGCACGGTCAGCAGAGGTCAGCATGTCATCATTAGCAGACGAAGCCTGTGCTGCAGCAGTCTCTCTAGCTGCACGTTCACGGTCAGCTGCCGCCTTACGTTCAGCTGCAATACGATTCGATTCAGCCTCACGAGCAACTTGATCGGCACGTTCCTGAGCTGCATTTGCCTTTGCTTCCGCCTTCGCCATAGCATCCTTAGCAGCAGCTTCCTGCTGTTCTGCCTTGCGAATGGCACGCTCACGGGCTGCAGCACGTTCCTTCTGGGCTGCTTCCTGACGGGTTTTCTCAGCGGCAGCACGGGCAGCAGCGGCACGAGCAGCAGCCTCTTGACGTGCACGTTCGGCTGCTGCAGCAGCAGCACGAGCCTCAGCTTTAGCCTTCTCCTCACGTGCTTTAGCCTCTGCAATACGACGTGCATTCTCCTGAGCAGCCGCCTCTGCAGCCGCTTTCTTACGTGCAATCTCCTCCGCACGCTTCTTTGCTGCAGCGGCACGGGCGGCAGCTTGCGCACGAGCTTCAGCTATTGCACGGGCACGAGCCTTCTGTATTTCAATCTGAATGAGTCGATCAATCTGTGCATTCAACGCTTGTTGCTGTTGTCTGCGTTGTGCTATCACACCCTGAAGAACCTTCTGATCCTGTTGCAAAGTAGCAACAACATTCTGCTGTTCTACACGCTTATGCTCCATCTGAGCATGTACTATACGGTCTTTATAAAGCAGATTACTCTTGTGACCACGTACCTGTTGCAGCTGATTATGCTTCTCATCCACCTGCCGTTGTTTAGCTTGTAACTGCTCTCCTTGTGCCCGTTGATAAGCAGCATACTCACGAACGAAACGCAAACGACGATACATCTGCGTCAGACTCTTTGCAGAAAACACGAACATCAGCTTGTCCTGGATGCTACGATGGCGTGCCATATAACGCATGGAACGGATAAAACGAGAACGACGCTCACCGAGTTGAGCCTCTAAAGACACCAATTGACTTTTCAATATACCAATATTATTATCCAATCCTTTAATATCTGTGGCAATTGTATCAATCGTTCTCTGATGCTGACCAATCTCTGTGTCAAGACGAACAATCTTCTGCAGGCGGGTTTCTACGTCCTTCTGCTTGACTTTCATTTCTTCTTCGTGCTCAGAAATCTCCTTCTGAATCTGTTGATTCTGCCTCTGTAGACCTTTGATTTCCTCTGTTGTAAGGTATCTGGGAGCCTTTGCGCCATGCTTTCCACCACGCACATTCTTCCCATTTACCTTTTCATGAACAACTTGTCCTTTCTTATTAACCTGCTGATGGGTATCATTCGTCGGCTGCTGAGCTTTCGTTGCAGTTGCAGAATGCCCCTTACGGTTGGTGACAGGTTGATTCTTATCAGCCTTTCCATTGCCTTTTACAGGTTGATTCTTGGTGTCTTTTACAGCAGCAACAGCAGTCTTCGTCCCGTTTTTCGTCTGCTTTTGCTGCACAGATTGTACTGTTAGACTCTTCTTTGAGCCCTTATTTCGCTTTGAATGCTGCCCAAATGTCGTCAGCAAGCACGTTATCAATAATAGAAAAGATAAAAAAAGTCGTTTCATTTACATGTTCGTTAATTTGCGAAGGATTTCTTCTACACTCACTTTTGTGTACTTATCTGATGGTGTAGTGATGGTTTCCCAATCACTTGCATCGCTGAAACCATCCATTTCAAAGGTTGCTTTGAACGTTTTCTTCTGCTTAGTTGCATCCGTTTCTATCGTCAGTTCATGGCGTGCAGGGAACTTCTTTGATCCAAATGGTTGGAAATCCCCATACTTCCACGTAAGTGTTGACACGCCGTGAGACGGACTAACATACTGTGCCTGAGCCTCACTGATTAGCCCTGAAAGCGTCTGTGCCATCCAGCGATAGGTCATCTTGCCGTCTTTTAACGTCACTGCAGTTGTTGAATTACTACTATTTGCCAACGTAGCAAGGTCTACGTCAAACGCAGACAGGCTGCTTTCGTTCACACGTTGCTGTCCTGGAATGAACAATTGGTTCCAGAATAGAGATTGAAGGGAGTAGAAGTTGATTCCATTATCACGTAAGAAAGCCACCTCATTATAGTTTGCCTTGACGTATTGCTTGTGTATTCGATCAATGAAAAGCACATAATCTTTCGTGAATTCCATACGTCCTACCTCGCTACGGATGATAGGTATGAGCAGCTGAAGCCGTATTACCTCATCCTTACGCATGTGAAGAATACCTGGAACTGTGATGTCTTTATGTCCATCATTGAGTGTAAAGGTAAGGTTTGACACCAAGTTTTTCTGATAAAGAGCCTGATCTGCCACACGCTGAACAAAGATTAGCTTCTGATTGGTACTGCTTTTGGTACTTGGAAGAGTTGCATTACCCTGTTCAACCTTCACATCTTTTTGTTTGACAACAGTCTTATGAGTGCCACAGGAAGCCAGTAAAAGGACTGTCATTCCTGTTATTAATATCTTATTTGTTTTCATTTTGCTACGTATTTCTTTAGTTGTATCTTCTTCTTTAGTACTGCACTTTGATTGCCACCTTTGAGAGATTGCTGCCAGAACTCAAGTGCTTTATCAATGTCTCCAGTCATGGCATAGATGTCACCAGCATGCTCTTTTACTACTCCTGTAAGTGTTGAATCACTGCGAATGGCCTGATCTATATAAATTTTAGCTTCCTCATAACGCTTCTGTTGGAAGAGAATCCAAGCATAAGTATCAAGGAATGTACTGTTATTCGGCTCTGCTTTTATCGTTTTGTAGCTCAATTGCTCAGCTTTTGGCAAGTCTTTGTTTGCCTCACTGAGGTAATAAGCATAGTTATTCATCGCAGCTATGTTGTCAGGTTTCCATTGTAGACAGCTGTCGTAAGCCTGAAAAGACTCTGCAAGACGACCTTTTTCATGAAGAATCTCGCCCATCAAGGCATAAAAGTCCGAAACAACATCAGGATTACTGTCTGCTTTTATCTGACTAACACCCTTCCTGAAGGTCTGCAATGCCGCATCATTTTCATGCTTCTGATACTGTGCCATACCCTGAAAGTAATAGAAGACCATCTCTTCAGGGTTATATTCCTGTGCAGGTCGGCATATAGCAATGACCTTATCATAGTCTCCTGTATCCCAAATGTTCTGTATCAACGCTATACGAGCACGTGAATTATCGGGCTCAACATCTATAGCTTGTTCATAAACACGGTTGATTTCAGCCTTCGGCATCTTCTTTAATGACATATAAGCCGCTTTCATCATCAGGATGTCAGCATCTGTCTGTGGTACAGACAGCGCTTGTGAGAAGAGTTTCATCACCTCTGCACTGTCCGAAACATTTGCTTGTTGATTCGAAGAGATAACCTGTCGGAGCAAAGCTATCTTTGTTTCTTTCTCCGTTTTAGGTGATTGTAGCAGCTCTTGTGTGATGACATCCACAGTAGCTTGGTCCCCTATCGTACGATAATAATCCAATAATGACAACTTAGCCAGGGCATTCGTCGGTTCTTCCTTCAGTACATTGCGATACAACTTGACTGCTTCTTTCTTCTTACCGTTCTGTAAAAGCCAGTTGCCGAACATGACTTTATAATTCAAATCCAGCGGATGTGAATCAACAAGTGACTTCAATTCATCATACTCCTTACGCTTTTCGCCCATCTGTTCATAGATTTGCATCTTGCTAAGGGATATCTGTTCACTGCTACCTTCAAGTACTTCTATACGGTTGAGGACGTTAATCATCTGTTGAAACTCGTTCTGTGAGCCATAAAGTTGGTAGAGAATCTGCAGAACATCCACACGAGCTTTGTTCAAAGCATAGAGTTTTTCGTAAGCATTGATAGCATTTGGATAGTCTTTCTGTGAGACATAAAGCTGTCCAAGCTTCTCAATATAACTGGAGTTCTCTGGGTCTAATGTAGCAGCACGTTCATAATAAGCGCGTGAACGGGTGTCATCTTTCAGGTCAACATAGTAAGGTGCCAACAGATAATACACCTCTGGGGCGTTAGGATTAAGGTCACGAGCATGACGAAGCAGGTCGAACGCAGCCGTAAGATTACCCATCTCCTGCTGTCGAACACCCTCTAAGAAGAAATAGTTATAGCTCTGCAAGCTATCATAGTCTTCTGCATGCAGTCCTAAAGAGCCTCCTAACAACACGATCGTCAGGACGACTTTGCATAAATTAGTTCGTACTTTCATCAAATGTATGACCTTAACAAACATTCCTTTTACCCTTCTTTTGTTATTTTACGCCCGTATGTCCGTATCCACCAGTACCACGTTCAGTCTCATCAAGTTCCTCTACTTCAATGAATTCTCCTTGCTCATGACGTGCAATGACCATCTGTGCAATGCGTTCACCATCATTAATAATGAAGTCTTCATCCGAGAAATTGATAAGTAATACCATGATTTCACCCCGGTAATCAGCATCTATCGTACCTGGAGAGTTCAATACTGTGAGCCCATGTTTCAATGCTAAACCGCTACGAGGGCGTACTTGAGCCTCATAACCAGCAGGAAGTGCTATGTATAATCCTGTCGGTATGAGCCTACGTTCCATGGGATGCAACACGATCTTCTCGTCAATATTGGCGCGAAGGTCCATTCCTGCACTCTGTGAAGTGGCATAAGCAGGGAGTTGCTGATGCCCTTTATTGATTACTTTTATCTTTATCATCGCTATTTAATAAGGTGCAAAATTAAACAATTAATGCCACATTGCTGAATTTTTCATTGTAAAAAGCCCGTTTTTAGCCAATTTTAATTACTTTTGCGAGCGGCTTTCCTAGGCTGATATCAATTCTTTAATCCCCCTCAAACAGCATTCAAAGACAATGAACTGGCAACAACTCATATCCAATAAACGGCTCGGACAGGAAGACCGGCATGCTCTTCGACACGATGATCGCTCTGAATTTAAGCGTGACAGTGACCGTCTTATCTATTCAGCACCCTTCCGAAGACTACAGAACAAGACTCAAGTCTTCCCACTTCCAGGTAGTATCTTCGTGCATAATCGCCTGACTCACTCCCTTGAAGTAGCTTCACTGGGTAAGTCTTTGGGTGATGACGTGGCACGTAAGCTGATGAAAAAACATCCAGAACTGCGTGGTACGCTCTTTGAAGAGATTGGAACCATCGTGCAAACGGCATGCTATGCACATGACATGGGCAACCCTCCCTTCGGACATAGTGGTGAGAAAGCTATCCAATCTTTCTTTACTGAAGGTCCAGGAGCCTGCTTAAAGGAAAAAGTTAGCAAACGATTCTGGGATGATATAACCCATTTCGAGGGAAATGCCAATGCCTTTCGTTTGCTAACACATCGCTTCTTAGGGCGTCGTGAGGGTGGTTTTGTTATGACCTATACCACATTGGCAAGCATCGTGAAGTACCCTTTCAGCTCTGCTTTTGCGGGAAAACATGGTAAATTTGGCTTCTTCTCGACGGAGGAAGACACCTATAAGAAGATTGCCGACGAGCTGGGTATCATCGAAAAGGAGCACACAGAGGAAGGAATACGCTATGTTCGCCACCCATTAGTGTATCTTATGGAAGCTGCAGATGATATCTGTTATGAGATAATGGATATTGAAGATGCTCATAAATTGAAGCTTCTTTCTTTCGAAGAAACGGCAGAATTGCTGCTGGGATTCTTCGATGAAGAGACCAAAAGGAGCATCCGTCAACGCATAGAAGACGAAGGTGTAACCGACAAGAACGAACAAGTGGTTTACTTCCGAGCATGTGCTGTAGGATTATTGGAGGCAGAATGCGTCAATGCTTTCGTCGAACATGAACAAGAAATACTACAAGGAACCTTCGAAGGATCGCTTATCAAGCATATCTCCGAGCTTCCTTGCAAGGCTTACAAGCATTGTGCAGAAGTTTCAGTAAGGGAGATTTACCGCAGTAAGACGGTCCTTGACGTGGAATTATCGGGTTATAAAATCATGGAAACGCTCATGAATGACCTCATCGGAGCTGCCGTTAACCCAGAACACTTCCATAGTCAACAGCTCATTCGACGCTTCTCAAGTCAGTATGACATACAGAGTTCTGATCTTGAAACACGTATCATGGCTGTCATCGATTATATAAGTGGCATGACAGACATCTACGCTTTGGACATCTATCAGAAGATAAACGGCATCAGTTTGCCCATCATTTAAGGAGATTTAAATGGAAAATCAATATAAAAAGACCTTCCCCAACCTCATGGTAGGGAAGAAAATCATCTATGTACACGGCTTCATGTCAGCCGGATCAACCCACACTGCACAGATTCTTCGTGACTATATGCCACAGGCAACAGTCATTGCTCCCGACCTTCCAATACATCCCGAAGAGGCGATGGAACTGTTGCGTAACCTTGTAAAGACAGAGAATCCAGACCTTATCATTGGTACTTCGATGGGTGGAATGTACACAGAGATGCTCTACGGAGTAGACCGTATCTGTGTCAATCCAGCCTTTCAGATGGGATCAACCATCACCGAAAGCAACATGATGGGTAAGCAAGTGTATCAGAATGAACGACAGGATGGAGAACAGGAAGTCATTGTCACCAAGGCATTGGTTAAGGAATACAAGGAAATGACAGAGCAATGTTTTGCGCAAGCGACCGAGGGTGAGCAGCTAAAAGTATTCGGACTCTTCGGCGATGAAGACCCTATAGTGCACACATTCGACCTCTTTAGCGAGCATTATACTCAAGCTATCCACTTCCACGGTGAGCACCGACTCATTGAAAAGGCTATCTTCCACTATCTCATGCCCGTCATTCGATGGATTGACGACCGACAAGAAGGACGCGAACGGCGCACTGTTCTTATCAGTCAGGATACCCTTGCAGATGGATATGGTAAGCCAAAGTCGAGCTTACACAAGGCTTATGAACTCTTACTCGATAACTATAACGTCTATTTTGTCAGTCCTGCACCTACCAATAACCCATCAGTTATCACCGAACAACAAGCTTGGATTGAAGAAACATTCAGTGCTCCAGCCTGGAATCATGCTATTTTCACCAATCAACCACAACTTCTTTACGGCGATTACTTCATCAGTAGCACCGAACAACCGGACTTTCTCGGTACTGTCTTACGCTTCGGCAGCGACGAATTCAAGACATGGGAGGAAATCATCACTTACTTTGAACGGTTGGGAGGACAGTGATTAAGTCTCATAAAACATACGTTTAAGACAGCAATAGCACATACGTTGGGGATTTGTTTCTTATGTGTTTTATCTTATTTTCATCATGACGAGATGCAAAATTAATCACAATGAGACACCCGTTTCATTATGATGACATGGCATGAAGCATGACCGATTCACTCTTGAAACATTAGTAAGAAAAATCCCTAACGCCCGTCTCCACACTTCTTTCCATAATATAACCAGAAGCAAGACATCAGGACCGAAACTACAAAGATGGCTTTTTAACGATGGTACACGAACTCTTTACACGCATAGCCGACATCCTTTCAGCACCTTCCGAGGCACAAGCACTCATCATGCATGAGACACTTGTCATTGCTTGCCATGAGGGATTGAAGAATACCCGACATGGTTTTGGCAATCTATCATCGCAGGTTGAGGTGCTTTGCAGACAACATAACATTGCTCCACAAGACATTGTTGCCATACAAAAGATGCGCCGACACAGTAATTCCATAGCGCCGATTCTACCCGAAGACGTGGCATATGACTGTCGGGCACTTGCCATATTTGTCTCTGCTATATTCCAAGAAGCCGTCCCATCGTTCCTCGTTGGCAAGATTCCAACACATGGAAGGATGACGGAAAACATACAACTGACGAACTATAGATACATCCGTTGTATTGTCAAAGAGTGGGATGAAAAGACGATTCGGGTCTCTGTGACCAACCAAGACAGCAGTGAAGAGTTGTTGACAGTGGACTATACGAATACACCAGAGTATGTTGACTTCACCTATCTACGCCCTTTACTGCGTGAAGGGATGCAGCTGAACCTGCTTGACAGTAACGTCACACGTAAGAAAGTCATCCCTCGCATGATCGTCGTAGAGCCTGATTACCTCATAGACATATCTACAATAGCCAACTGTTTTGAGAGTTATGGACATCATCCTCTGCTCTTTACGGTCAACAGATTGCAGAATCGACCTGTAAACAAGTACATCGTACTGGGTAACTTCGCAGGTTCAGCACTGGATGATATCATCAATCACCCTGCAGACTACGACATAAAAGACACATTTCGGTCGAATTTCAGAGAGAAAGCATTAGACTTTGCCACCTGCCCCGACTTCAATGCAACCGATTTCAAGCAGGAAGCTGAACGGCAAGTGGAACATATGCAAGAGATAGTAGACGAGATTTTCCATACATTCGACCGTGATAAAGCTATCCTTGAACCATCTTTTGTGTGCGAACGGCTGGGACTTCAAGGACGAGTTGACCTTATGACAACCGATCTCCAGTTACTTGTTGAGCAGAAATCAGGCAAGAATATCTTTATAGAACGTAAGTTCCGAAACCCACATGGGTCGTTGCATGTAGAGAAACATTACGTTCAGTTGCTACTCTACTACGGTATTCTGCAATATAACTTCCAGCTCAGTGCCAAGAAAGCACACATCCAATTGCTTTACTCAAAGTATCCCCTACCTGACGGACTGCTTGAGGTTGAACCTCTACAGACACTGATTCGTGAGGCAATTCGCTTCCGTAATCAAGCTGTAGCAACGGAGTTTTGGATGGCAGAGAACGGCTTCGGAAGGATGATTCCACTGCTGACACCACAGACATTGAACGTGGAAAAGCATAATGACTCGTTCTATCACAACTATCTTTTGCCGCAACTCACAGGGACATTAGCCCCACTTCACCAGCTCAACGAACTGGAAAAGGCTTACTTCTCACGCATGATGACCTTCGTAATAAAGGAACAACTCGTGTCGAAAGTTGGTGCACAGGAAGGTGTAGGTAGCAGTAATGCCGACTTATGGAACATGCCTTTGGCTGAAAAGAAGGAGACTGGAAACATCTATACAGGGCTGACTATCATGTCAAAGCAGTGCAGTAGCTCGTTCAACGGCTACGATACCGTCACGCTAAGCATCCCACAACAAGGCGAAGACTTCCTCCCGAACTTCCGAAGAGGCGACATGGTCTACCTCTATGCATACAAGAAAGGAGAGCAACCTGACGTCAGACAGAGTATTCTCTACAAAGGATCACTACAGGAAATACATGTAGACAGCATCACTGTGCATCTCAATGACGGTCAGCAGAACCCTGACATCATCAACGGAGAACAGTTTGCCATTGAGCATGCAAGCAGTGATATTGGTGGAACAGCAGGTATCCGAAGCCTTTATACGTTTATCACATCTGATGAAGATCAGCGTCAGCTGCTCCTCGGTCAGCGTGCACCACGTATCGACAAAAGCCTGAAATTGTCGAAGAGTTACCATCCTGATTATGACGATATCATCCTTAAAGCCAAACAGGCACAGGACTACTTCCTACTCATTGGTCCTCCCGGAACAGGAAAAACATCGCAAGCCCTACAGTTCTTGGTACGTGAACAGCTTGCAACAAACCCCACTTCTCAATCATCAACACCCAAGAGTCAATCGTCTATCCTCCTCCTTGCTTATACGAACAGGGCTGTAGATGAGATATGCGGAATGCTTACTGCCAATCATCTCGACTACGTTCGCATAGGGAATGAGTTCAGTTGTGACCCGAAATACAGTGACCATCTGTTGTCATCTCTCCTTGGTGAGAATCCAAATTTGGCTTCTATCAGGGAGAAAATATCAAGCGCTCAGATCATAGTTGCCACCACTTCAACCATGAACTCCCGTTCTGCACTTTTCAACATCAAGCACTTCGACCTCGCAATCATTGATGAAGCAAGCCAGATATTAGAACCAAACATCGTTGGAATACTATCAGCTGGGCATGGTGAAGAACGGTCTATTGAACGATTTATATTGATTGGCGACCACAAACAGCTACCTGCCGTGGTGCAACAGGGGGATATTGAGACTGCAATAGATAGTCCTCTGCTCCAAGATATCCATCTTTTGTCGTGTGCCAATTCCCTCTTCGAACGGCTCATCCTTACTGAACGGGCTGCAGAAAGGACTGATTTCATTGGTACATTACACAAACAAGGGCGCATGCACCCCGACATTGCCGACTTTGCCAACCGTAAGTTTTATGCGCAGGAACAGTTAGAATGTGTGCCATTGGCGCATCAAGTAGAGGAGAATCTGCCTTATAAAGAGTTAAGTGAAGATGCAACTGACGAGCTATTGAAGGCTCACCGCATGGTATTCATCCCTTCAAAACCATGCAGAAAACTAAATATTTCGGAGAAAGTAAACACTGAAGAAGCACAGATTATTGCTGATATGCTTCGCCGTCTGTACCGACAATTAGGTGAAAAGTTCAACGCACAGAAGTCTGTTGGCATCATCGTGCCCTATCGAAATCAAATTGCTATGATCCGAAAGGAGATAGAAAAGCTTGGAATCCCAGCCTTAGAAGACATCAGTATAGATACCGTTGAACGCTATCAGGGTAGTCAACGTGACGTCATTCTTTACTCATTCACGGTTCAAAGTAGGTATCAGCTTGACTTCCTCACTGCTAATACCTTCTATGAAGACGGTCAGCCCATTGACAGAAAGCTGAATGTTGCCATCACAAGAGCCCGCAAGCAACTGATACTTACAGGCAATGAAGCAACGTTAAGACAGAACAAACTCTTTGCAGAACTTATTGATTACATAAAGGAAAAGGGCGGTTATCAAACGCAATAAACATGTGATTGGAGGATAAGAAACGACCTATTTTGTAAAATAAACTCCTCGTTGGTTTTTAAAAGACCATCTTTCACCTTCCAAAAGGGCACCTTTTGCATTGTAAAAGGTGCCCTTTTGCGTTGTAAAAGACGCCCTTTTGAAGTGCAAAAGATGCCCTTTTACAACCCTCTTTGTAACCATTTGACTTTGTGAAGGTTACAAAGTCGGGGAAAAGACATATCTTATCATCCTGCTCACTATCGCAGCCTCAACTCTGTAAGCTTATTTTACCACTCACAACGGCAACCTTTTCAGACTCTTCTCCACCCTTTTACACCTTAATTATATATAGGTTCTCACCGCAAGTTTAATGCTTCTAATACGCTCATCATCCGATTTAAGCAAAGCGTTTATACGTCCATGTTCTCCTATAACAGTACAAAAGAAAACACACTCTTTGACACTTTATCCCTCCTATGTCCTGCTCCGAACCCGATAATAAGCATAGGAGACAAGCCTTTTTTATACATAGTGAACTGTCAGAACTTTCGTTTTTCTTGTCAATTTAGGAACTTTTCTTGCCGGTTTCAATATTTTCTCTTTACTTTGTAGGCCGTAAAATATAATCGAAAGCTGATGAAGACGATTCTCACTATTACAGGTTCAGACAGTACAGGAGGCTCTGGTGTACAAGCAGACATCAGGACGATAGCTGCTTTAGGTGGCTATGCCGTATCGGCTGTTACCTCTATTACAGTGCAGAACACTCTGGGTATTCAGGCTTTCCATGACCTTCCGGCTGACATTGTGAAAGGACAGATAGAAGCAATCATCAATGACGTGCAGCCCGACACAGTGAAAGTGGGAATGATTCGGACCATAGAAACACTTTCTGTGGTGGTTGATGCCTTGCTGAAATACCATCCCCACCATGTCATCTATGACCCTATCGTAACAACAAGTAACGGTGACCGACTGCTGACAGATGATGTCATCATGCAGATACGCAGTAAATTGTTACCGTTATGTGACATTGTTATATTAAGAGAAGGAGACGCAGAACGCATCTTTACTCACCCTTCTATCAACTGGGAAAGGCAGAAAACACGTTCACTTGTTCTCGATGATCTCGTACAACATGGTTTATCAAACAGTTTCTCTTCTGCCCTTGCTGTCTATCTGAGCAAGGATGAGCCGATGGAACAAGCCATTCAGCATGCAAAAGAGTATATTCGCACACTCGTAGCACGCAAGAGTGACCTCAATGGACGTAGTAGTCAGCTGTATAATGAGTTCCTAGACGCGGTGCAACAACACTATCGTACGAATCGTGACGTGGCTTTTTATGCTGACTGTCTGAATGTTTCAGCCCGTTATCTGTCCCAGGTAGCGCACCGAATATCAGGAAAGTCACCTAAAAACATCATAGACCATACGCTCACAGAAGCACTTGCCTGTCAGCTTCGGACAACCCAACACCCCATTCAAGAGATTGCCTATGAGCATGGTTTTACGTCTCAGGCACAGTTTGCAAAGTTCTTTAGAAAGCAAACAGGGCAGACACCAAGTGAATGGAGAAAACAAATTAAATAAAAAAAGAGATATTATTAAATCAATAAAGATACCTTATTAAATAATTAAAGATATGACAAACCGACAAGAATTAAACCGGAATCTTGCCCAGATGTTGAAGGGCGGTGTGATCATGGACGTAACAACACCAGAGCAGGCTCGTATTGCTGAGGCTGCAGGTGCATGTGCTGTAATGGCTTTAGAGCGTATCCCAGCTGACATTCGTGCAGCAGGTGGCGTGTCAAGAATGAGTGACCCAAAGATGATCAAGGGCATCCAAGAGGCTGTTACTATACCTGTTATGGCAAAATGCCGTATCGGTCACATTGCAGAAGCACAGATTCTGCAAGCAATTGAGATTGATTATATTGACGAAAGTGAAGTACTGTCACCAGCTGATAACATCTATCACATTGACAAGACACAGTTTGATGTTCCTTTCGTATGCGGTGCTCGCAACCTGAATGAGGCTCTACGCCGTATCGCTGAAGGTGCAACAATGATCCGTACAAAGGGAGAACCAGGAACAGGAGACGTTGTTCAGGCTGTCAGCCATATGCGTTTGATGCAGGCTCAGATACGTGAACTGGTTGGAAAGCGCGAAGATGAACTCTTTGAAGCAGCCAAACAGCTGCAAGCTCCATATGATTTGGTAAAGTATGTACATGACAATGGAAAGTTACCAGTAGTGAATTTCGCTGCAGGAGGTGTCGCTACACCAGCTGATGCTGCGTTGATGATGCAGTTAGGTGCTGAAGGAGTCTTCGTAGGCTCTGGTATTTTCAAGAGTGGTGATCCGGAGAAACGAGCAGCAGCCATCGTAAAAGCCGTAACAAACTACAATGATCCTAAGGAATTGGCTAAACTATCAGAAGACTTAGGTGAGGCTATGGTAGGTATCAACGAGCAGGAGATACAGCTGCTCATGGCTGAGCGCGGACAATGAGAATTGCCGTGCTCGCCCTTCAAGGGGCTTTCCTCGAACATGAGATGTTGCTCAACAAGCTGGGAGTTGACTGCTTTGAGGTGCGACAACTAAAGGACTGGCAACAGGAAAAGGATGGATTGATTATCCCTGGTGGCGAAAGTACGACTCAGGGAAAGCTCCTCCGAGAACTTGGATTGTTGGACCCTATTCGTGAAGCTATTGAAGGTGGACTACCTGTCTTTGGTACTTGTGCAGGGTTAATCCTTCTATCTCAAAAGGTAGAAGGTAACAGTCCTGCAGCACCAGAACCACCAAGGATTGGCACAATGAGCATGACAGCAGCACGAAATGCCTACGGAAGACAGTTGGGAAGCTTCCATACAGAAGCATCTTTCAAAGGTATTGAAGGCAATATTCCTATGACTTTCATTCGTGCACCATATATTGCTCATGCCTCTGAGGATGTAGAAATACTTGCAACCGTAGATGGTCGGAGTGTTGCAGCAAGGCAAAATAACCAGCTTGTTACCTCCTTCCATCCAGAATTAGACATGGACACACGAGTACATGAATACTTTCTGAAGATCGTAAAAGCAAGATAAACTCTGATAAAAACAAATGCAGACCATCATAAAATGCAATAAGCAACTATGATGGTCTGCACTGTTTATAAACGTAAAGACACAAAAAAAGGACTACCGCTGTAGTCCAACCTTTGTTAACCTTAAATCTAATACTATGAAAAACACGATGCAAAGATAGAGTAAATACTTCATACTTGCAAACATTTCAAGTTGTTTTTATAGATAAAATGCGTTTCTTGATATATATCAAGACTTATTTCTTATAAAATAACAGATTGAAACCTATTTAGTAAAAGTAGCCGGTTCAGACAACTACTCATCATCTATCGAATTTAGAACAAAAGGAATTTTAACCCCTAAAACTTTGCCATTTCATTTTTTAGGGCTACCTTTGCACCGAATAAAGAGATTTGGACATTAAGGATAAGGATTCCGACATTATAGAGAAGATGTTGGAATTCTGTCGTTTTTGTCTATTGAAAAACGTATTAATTAATAAAAGGACAAAATCATTATGGCATATATGTCACAGGAAGGTTACGATAAGCTCGTAGCTGATTTACAGTATTTAGAGTCTGTTGAACGCCCAAAAGCTTCTGCAGCCATTGCCGAAGCAGCTGATAAAGGTGACCTAAGTGAAAACTCAGAATACGATGCAGCCAAAGAAGCACAGCGTCATCTTGAGGCTCGTATCGCCGAAATGAAGATGACTGTAGCACAAGCTAAGATCGTTGACATGTCAAGATTGAGCGCAGATGCAGTACAGATAATGTCTACTGTTGAGATGACGAACGTTAAGACAAAGGCGAAAATGAAGTATACCATCGTCAGTGAGACAGAAGCAAACCTCAAACAGAACAAGATTTCTATCAAGACTCCTATCGCACAAGGCTTGTTAAACAAGAAAGTTGGTGATGAAGTTGAGATAACAATACCACGTGGTACCATTAAACTGCGTATTGATAAGATCTCTATTGAAGCTTAATCTTATAAAAAGAGGAGGTTAATATGACTATATTCAGTAAGATTGCTGCTGGTGAAATCCCCAGCTATAAGTGTGCGGAAGACGAACATTTTTACGCATTTCTTGATATTGACCCTGTAACAAAGGGCCATACTCTTGTCATTCCCCGCAAGGAAGTAGATTATATTTTTGACATGGATGACAAAGAACTTGCAGCCTTTGAGCTTTTTGCTAAGAAGGTAGCACGGGCTATTAAAGCAGTTTTCCCATGCCGAAAGGTGGCTCAGGTTGTACTGGGTTTAGAGGTTAATCACGCACACATACATCTTCTTCCAATGAATAGCGAGGCAGATGTTGACTTCAAACACCATGTTCAAGTTAGTCCTGAGGAGCAGAAAGAGATTGCAGCAAAGATATTTAAGGCTTTTCAAGAGTTAGATTAAGCCTTATTTATCTTATCGAAACAGGATTCACATAAACCAGAATAATATCAAACGAGGGTATATACCGCAATGTATATACCCTCGTTCTTTTTTAAAAAAGTACTGATATAAAAGAGAAAGGCAGCTATTAGACCGATTACTTGAGCAATAAGAAGTATAGACAAGGACTATTTCATTACACATGTAAGGATCCAAATACCCCTTTAACATTATCAGATCAGTATGTTTTTAGGTACAAAAAAGAGTTATACATACGCATCACCTTTCTTCATTTGTACCTCATTGACATATCTTCTAACCAATGCCGAGGAGTCTTCTTTCTTACAAATGAACAGCACATTATCCTCTTCAGCTACGATATAACCATCCAATCCATTTATAACAGCCAATCTGTCCTTCGGAAGTTTTATGATATTATTGGAGCAATCCTCTAAAATAACATCAGAATCAATCACCACATTGTCTCCTTCACCCCTACTCGTTGCTTCGTAGATACCATGCCAAGTACCAAAATCTGCCCAACCAAAGTTACATTTCATCACATAAACATTATCAGATTTCTCCAACACACCATAATCTAAAGAGATGTTAGGATAACGTGGGAAGTTCTCTTTCATGAATGCATCCTCCTCTTCTATCGTTGTAATGACTTTGGTTGACTCTATACTTCGTAGTACATAAGGAAGGAAACTATAAAGGCATTGACGCAAATAACGGGCATTAGCAAGGAAAAGTCCTGTATTCCAATACCACTCCTTACTCTCCATAAACATCTGAGCAAACTCTCTGTCAGGCTTCTCTGTGAATGCTTTCACCTTATATATATCGCCCTGTTCAGAACGTTCTCCTTTCTGAATATAACCATATCCAGGCTCAGGACGAGTAGGGCTGATGCCCATTGTGAGCAGAGCATCATGCTGTTCAACGAACTGCAGTCCCTCTAATACGTTACTTTGGAATGCAGTATCATTAAAGATGTTTTGATCAGAAGGGGTGATAATAAGGTTAGCATTAGGATTAGTCATCATAATCCGATGCACAGCCCAGGCTACACTCGGTGCCGTATTACGATGGATAGGCTCTGCCATGATATGGTCAGCAGCCACCTCAGGTAACTGTTCACGGACATATTCAAGATATTCACAACTCGTATTCACATAAATATTCTCCTTATCTATGAACTTTGCGAAACGATCGAATGTCTGTTGAAGTTGTGTACGTCCCACTCCAAAGAAATCAATAAACTGCTTTGGGAATCTGTCTCTGCTACTTGGCCAGAGCCTTCTACCCTTACCTCCAGCAAGAATTACACAATAGTTATTTCTTGTATTAGTCATTATTCTCTTTAAGCTAACCAGTTTTTTCTTTTTCCCAAAGATAACCTTTATATTGCATCCCTGCAAATATTTAAAGTCAAAATACTAAAAAAGATAAGCTATGATAGGTATACAAACATTTTGTCAGCTAAAAATTTGCCACATTCAGATTTTCTCCATACCTTTGCACACGTTGTTCAAAACAACAGCCAAGCCCAGATGGCGGAATAGGTAGACGCGCTGGTCTCAAACACCAGTGGGGCAACCCATCCCGGTTCGAGCCCGGGTCTGGGTACAAAGTAAAAAGCTAAGTGATTGATTACTCAATACTTAGCTTTTTCTTATTTTATAAATGTTCCCAAATTGTTCCCGGTCAGCTACATGAAATTCACATTTTATATGTTCAACATAGTTAATCCTTGAATGATTTCTCATCCTTGTTATTCAATATAAGAATGCTCGCTACGGCTTCTAAAGGCATCATTTCTTTATTCTTCCTTCTAGAAATTCTAGATCAAAGATTTTTCAAGCTATCTCTTAAATATCCACTTCTATGTGTAACAATTAGGAACAAAAGAACTTCGTCAATGAAGTCTATGTCTCCATTGGAAAGTACTTAATGCAAAGAATCATGCTATTCAAAATCTCCATTCATGGTCAATTATTTCTAATATCAAATACTAAAATTACATCGAGTTCACGTTAAATTAGTTACGTATTATATGGTATTCTCAATACTTATTATTAATTTTGTGATTATGAATATTTTTTAAAGATTAAAAACCTCTACACAATGAATAAAAGTCATCTATTTTTAAAGAATGAGTTTGGTATTTGCCTCGTGTTCAATCAAACACGAGGTAGAGATGAAGAAGCATCAGAAGAAGTTAAGAACTATCGACAGCAGAGAGCAAAACTTCATCGTTGCCGTATAGATTTTGAAGAGGCTTTGGATAATCGTCATAATTTAAGGTCACAAGAAATAGTAGTTGAGCATTTTGATATGCTATCAATTAATTTTTTAAAAATTGCTGATCGCACATTGATAAAAAGATATTGTGCTACTTATGGCTTATCAGAACTCAGTTACTCCAATATGAATCAGACTGTTCTGTTTGCTATAGCTGACGAAGGGCGATTTAATGATGTTTTTATGTCTCAGGTTGATTCATTTTCTACAGAAGAAGCTAACGAAAGTACAGAGTATAAGCTATTGACTGTAATGGATAGTTTTAGCTATTGGAGCAGTAATTCAATGAAGTCTTTTGATATTACGGATGGTAATGCACATGATGTGCTCCTAGAATTGGTAGAAACTACACCAAGAATGGCAAATAAACAACTGGCCATAGTGGAAACTATGAAAGGGTATCTAGACAGTCAGAAAATTGTATATAAAGAGATAGAGCAAGATATATATCAGATAGATTTTATTAAAAAGGATGACTTGGCTTCGCTCTTGGATAATTTTGATGTTATACAAACTGTTCAATCGTTGTATAACATTCGTGTTCGTCCTAACACATTTGGAAATCCAGAGATAGAATCGGATGCAACTTTGAATTTGCTTGAGGGGGCACCAACGATTGGTGTTATTGATACGGGTGTTCAGAGATTAGCCGTACTAGGTCCAATATTAGAGCAAGATGGCTTTGATTTGACCAGTAAGGAAGAACAGCAACCTTATGAAATTAATTTAATGTCCGATTCTAGTCATGGAACTACTGTTGCCACATTGGCTGCCTTCGGGAATAATTTCTACCAGGATATTAATGCAAAAAACATTGATGCTGATGCTAAAATATTTTCTATAAAGGTACAAAGAGGTGAAAGTGGACCATTGAATATTGCAGAAATAAAAGATGCTATCATTAACGCTCATCATGATTATGGCATTCGCATCTTTAATCTCTCAATGTCGGTTCGTGGAAAGTCATACAACCAGGATATTTCTACTTACGCATACATTCTTGACCAATTAGCTTTCTTATATGACTTGTTAATTTTCATTTCTGTGGGCAATCTAAGTACGGAAGATATCGAAGAAATGCAGAATGTTGCTGCTGAACTAGGAACAAGTGAAAAGGTAAAACAATTTTTGCAGTATCCTAATCATTATTATAATCCATTTATAACACTGGAGGAAACTGAATGCCATGATGATGAATGCATGAATCTCTGCGAGCCTAGTGAAAGTATGAATAACATGTCAGTTGGTGCTATCGCTGAAAACTATAATGCAAGCCAGAGGAGTCATGGATTGAGTTTGAGCAAGGAATTCCCTGCATTTTATTCTCGTAAATATTACATGGATTATAATTCTTTGATTAATGGAACTCGCTTCAAGAACAACCAAAGAAATAAGAATCTCTTCAAGCCTGATATCGTTATGCCTGGTGGTGATCAATTGGATGTTGCATCAAGAATGCTGGTCTTATCGCCGAGACGGGATGGAGTTGGCTTGAAAATAGAACAGAACTCTGGAACAAGCTATGCTGCTCCATTAGCAGCTAATATTGCAGCTAAAATTGTTCGTAAGTATCCTAACCTTAGCATGCAATCCGTGAAGGCTCTGATGATTAATAGTGCCGACCCGATAAAAACGTATTATCTTGATAAAACAATTGATAATTTAAAAGCTTTAGATAATAATTCTTACCCAAATGTAGATCGCAACGAGAAGTCTCGTTTGTCCAAGAAATACAGTTCAGAGCGATTATCAAAGTATATTTCAGGTCATGGTGTCCCCAATATTTCCAAATGTTTAGATTCTACTGATAATCGTTGTACATTTGTTATTGAAGATAGAATAGATTTCGATAGTCATAAGGTCATAAATCTGAATATCCCAAGTTATTTACTCCAATACTCAAAGAAAGGTACATTGCTAACTTTAACTGCTACTCTCTGCTATAAGTTCAATCCAAAACGGGGCGATGCTTTATCTTATTGCCCATTTCATATTGCCTTCAATTTGGGAAACAGCATGAACCATGATGATCCAAGAAAGAATGCAGAAGAGTATGCAAGACAAAGAGCATCTGACGATAATGATAGAATGGCCATTAAGTCTAGTGTTGGAGCATGGTCTGATGATTTTTACCCAGCGTCTAGCAAAATATTTTCAAATGTACAGAAAAAGATTTTAAATGTAAGTCGTGACGAAATTGAAAAGGTTCGCAACCAGATATCAATTATTTTTCGTTGTACAGGACGTGATTTTTTAGAGGGAACAGACCACCCTTTCTCATTCGTTTTGACAATTGAACAGAATCATTCTGTTGAAATAGATGGCAATAGTCTATACGACAACCTAGAACAGGAGAATACTGTAGAAGCTATTGCTCAGGCTACTCTTCAAGCTGAAGTATAGTCTACACAACAAAAGGATTGGTATTAACCAATCCTTTTGTCGTTTAAGAGTTTTTTCCAAATATCTGTTCGGATAACATTGTTATCATATCCATCTAATACATTCCGCTTAATAGCATTCAGCAAGGCTTGTTTAATAACGTAGTAGGATAAATTGTTGCATTCTTTGTTAATAATTTCCTCTTTAGCCTTTTCATTGTCAAATTTGAACCGATCTTTAATCGTATATTGAACAAGAGAATGTACCTGTATGGGGGTTGGCAAATCTATTTTAATTGTCAAATCAAATCTCCTAATAAGTGCTTCGTCAATCATCTGTAATTGATTAGTAGCAGCTATAATGATTGTGTCTTGACTGATGAAATCAAACAACTGTAATATTGTATTTACAACTCTCTTCATTTCACCATGGTCTTGATCATAATCTCTTATCTTACCCAAGCTATCAAATTCATCCAATAGAACAATCGCTTTTTCTTTGTCTGCAGTCTTAAATATTTGAGTGAGGTTTTTACTTGTTTCTCCTAATTTGGATGAAACGACTGTACCCAAATTTACTATAATCAAAGGACGATCCAATTCGCCAGCCAACACATAGGCACTTAATGTCTTACCACATCCGGATGGACCATGAAGCAATATTTTATTTGAAACAGGAATATCCATTTTAGCGAGAGTATCAGCTTGCTTTCTTTCCTTGATAAAATACTCAAGTTCTTCCTGAATATTGGGTGTACAAACTAAATCCTTCATCGTAAACGAAGACATTACTGTCTGTATGATAAACTCTTCAGCTCTACTCTCAATTTCCTTATTTAATCGAAACTCTCTCAACTTACCTAAAGAATTACCTCTATCAGTATCTTTAATGATAGAAAGTATCTCTGAAGCAAATTTACCTCTGTTATTCTGCTGCGAGTATTCTACATACTGATACAACAAATCAAGCAAACGAGTATTGTCGTTTGCTAAAGCAAATCTTGCAATTTGTTTGATGTAATCAGCCTGCTTCATATAAAGAGTTCCTTTTTTATTTGCAAATATAGCTCATTGTTGTCGAATTACCAAAAATTTATAAGAAAAATATGGTTCTCATTGGACATTACATTTTAATTCTCCCATGTCTTTTTTGAAAAATATTCTGCTCATTATTCTCCTTCCATTGCTCATATTTCATTTTAAACCAATCTACTACAGGCAAATCATCAATGAATAACCGCCATTTATTCTTTGTTTCAATTTGAATAACATTCTTGATATATGCCACAGATTGCTCGGTAGTAAACTTGCGATTATGCTGCTTGGAGTAAAGCGAGCCACTAAAGCTGACCTTTTTGAAGCATGAAATGGTTCGTATCAAGTGCGTAGCAAAACCCATTTGCAAACACTCACGAACGATAGCCTTGAGATCTGCAAGGTAAGGAATAAGTTCGAGTTTTTCCATCTTAATATCCCGTTTTACCTCTTTGAGTTCCGACTGTAACTGTCCCTTGTTCGTTTCAAGTGTTTGTAGTTCGCTTTGCAGGTTCTCGGTTGCACCAATGAGTGATTTGTAATATTCAGAAATGGAGATATGTTTGGCTTCCGATCCATCAATACCACGCTGTAAGCCATACTTATTCATGAGCTGGGCATAACTATCTTGGTAATTCTTTAGTTGGTTGCGTGCCATCACATCATCTGCACATAGTCTGGGTGTACCAACTTTCTTCTTTCGGTATTTACGTTTACCATTTTCTTCCTCTTTTTTAGCTTTTCTTCGCTCACAGGTAACAATAGGCACAATCGTAGCATGGATATGTGGTGTGTGTTCGTCCATGTGAAGAACTGCCGACACCACATTTTCCTTGCCGTATGTTTCTTGCAGCCATTGCATATTATCTTGATACCAACTATTAAGTTGTCCTCTATCCTCTATCCGTTTCATATCCTCGTATGTTCCTGTGAGCAGCACACGGATTGCTCTTACTTGGTTTTTACCAATTTTACGAGTGATTCCAGCCGTATTGATACGATAACTAATAGCTTCACTTCTGGAGTGGATTCCATCAGGGAACTCAATAAGTTCTTTGTTTAGGTGAGTGCGGCTTTCATCTGCATTCTTAGGATGGATTGTGCGCTCAATATGAGCAGACATACCTGTGTCGGCTCCTTTCGCTTTCTCTAAATGTAATACTGCGTATCCCATATCTGTCTTGCATTATTTGGGTTTAAGTTTAGGTTGACGATTCTCTTCGGGGTTTCAAAAGGGGCTTCCCCTTTGCTCATTGGGCATTTTTAGCAGAGGAGTGTAACGGCTGCGTAAAGAAAATGCCCTAATGAGCTATGGTATTTCGCTTGTGAAATATCCATAGGGGAGCAAGCGATGATTTATAGCCCTCTTCCCTTTCCCTTTCGTTGTTGTTGAGTGGTAATAGGCTTATCACAAAGCAGGTCGTTAATGTCCTTATACTTTGAGTAAGCCACGGAGCCATCTTCTACCTTTGCACCTAACTCTTTTGAGAGTTCTGCATTAGCAGCCCAGCCAGCCCTATCGTTGTCGAAAAGACAAACAATGTTATCATAGGAAGTTAAAAAGCTCTTTGCCTTTTGCAAGTTGGTGACGGAGTTAAGGATTATAATATCCGAAACTCCAGCCGACTTGTCATCACTAAGGGTTAAGATACCCTTTCCTTGCTTTTGCAAGGTCATATAAGAAAGGTAGTCCATAAATCCCTCAAATATCAAACAAGTATTGGCGTGTTCTTTTGCCTTGATAATCGTAAATGATTTAGGTGCTATACAACCTTTGAAGAATATGTTGCGCAGTTCGTAGCCACCTGTCTTGTTAGCAAAGCCTATAGCGAAGTAGGCTTTATCCTTATGGGTAAAATGTAGTTCTACACATTCTTTTTGCGCTATTGCTATATCCACTTTGCGCTCCGAGAGGTAACGAAGTAAGGCTGGGTGAGATAGTTCGCACACTTCTATATCCTTAAAAGCAGGCTCTTCTGGCACCATTATCTTTGTGGGGTGATAAGAGTAATAGTTTATAGTTGATATACCTGGAGCAGATTTTGCTATTTGTGCAAGCAGATAGGAAATATCTTTTGAATGGTACAACTCTTCTGCAAGTGCAATGATGCCACCTCCTTTGCCAAGTCCGAAGTCATACCAAAGATTGAGCTTTGTATTGACTTTGAAAGATGCTACTGTTTCATTCCTAAAGGGTGATTTGTAATAGAGCTTTTCACTACCTACTTTGATAGGAGTATGTCCTATCGCTTGTAGAAAATCTTGTAGTTTTATCTGTTTTGCGGTTTCGATATTCATATTTGTACGGTTTAGATGTTGCTAGAAAATTGATGGTTTGATGATTTTTACATAACCGCTTGATATTCAAATGGTATAATACTCATCAATGTTTCATCAAAGTATTTACCATGAGGGAAATGAAGAGGAACTATTGGAACAATCCTATTGCTATAGTTTAGTAAGTTCATAAAGAAGATAGATGATAATATCTTGTAGTCCTTACTACATGATGAGGATTTGACGATTTCATTTTATCCTTTTCGTTATATCATTTTATCATAGAAAGACATTATCTTTATATCATATAATCATGACTTCCATATATTTCTCTTTTGGACAGCAATTATACACTTCATCCATGATTTATTTCTGATGGATTTCTGATGAGCATTTATTCTCCTTATATTCAGTAGCTTATATTCTTGTTTCATCATTTCATCAAAATAATAGTATTTATTTCTCTGAAAGTTGTTCGAGAGTGACGGTGTAGTACCTGCCCATTCTCCTTACATCGGAATAATAGTTTGGGCGATTGAAGTCTATCTGGTAGGTGGTGTAGCAAAGTGTATTGCTTGCTGGCTGCAATTTCCAAATATCTTGTACTATCTTTCGCACATGGCTTTTCTCAGCTTTCACTTGCGTATAGTTGAGTAGCGTAACTATGTCGTTTAGGCAGAAAGAATACTCTTTAATATTCATCTGCTTCATGATGTCAATGGCAAGTTCTGCCATTTCTATCTCCAACTTGTTACGATTGCTCCTAATAATTCGTTTTAAAGCTGGTGTTTCCGTGAGTTTAGGATTGAACCACATACGGCTTTCTTCTTGGGTACTTAGTGTGCGATGCTGGAGAAAGAATAGGAAGGCAGGTATTTCTTCTTTGAGCTTCTTGAGAAAATCCGTATCATCAGATTGCAGCTTTTCTATTTTTCTCACCCAATAGCGGGTTTCTCCCATGTCTATGATAAGAGGGAGATACTCGTTGTTGGAGCAGAGTACAAATTTGGAAAAGAAAGCTATTTCAGAGCGGTCTTTTCCTTTGGCCTCCACCTTGTAGGTATGTGTGGTACTTAGGTTCTTTAGTCGTTCACTGTCTTCCCTACGGTTAAGCAGCACTTCATCTACTACGATGATGAGCTTTCCTGCCCAGTCGGCATTGAACTGACTGCGGAAGTCTTCATTGGTGTTAAAGGTTACATTGTCCTTAAAAATGGCTTTAAGGAAGTTGAGAAAAGTACTTTTACCAGTATTGCGCTCCTCTGATACCAATAGAAGAATAGGTAATTTCTGAATGGGTTTTAGATAGAGCAGCTGCAAATAATCCATTCCTAACTCGTACTGTTCACCAAATATATGCGATACAAGGGCTTCTATGTGTGAGAATGTTCCTTCTTTGGGCTCATGGTCTATCGGCTCATAGAGATTGAGGAAGTTTGCTACAACTGGTTGATAGTTCACATGGTCTGGCAAGGTACAGAAGCCATTGTACTTAGGTACACTTGCCATAAAGTCCTTTCCGTGGTCTTGGCGCAGCGTTTCGTTGTTCCACACGATACGCTTGCGTACAAAGCCACCTCCTAATTTGGGTTGGTCTACCAATTTATATAAGGTGGTACCAACTCGGATATATTCTTCCTTTTCCATAGTATTAGATCTTTGAGGTTGCGTTACCTAAGATTTTCTGCACATCAGACATTCTGTATCTGACCTTGTTCCCTACCTTTATAGGCTTCAGATAGTTCTTCTTACCCCAATGCCATAAGGTAGCATCACAAACACCACAAAGTTGTTTTACCTCTTCTTTTGAAAGAAATCGTTGTTTACGTGCTTCTTCGACAATAGTTGTTAGCTCGTCTTTAGCACGGTTAATAAGATCGTTGGAAAATGCCAACAGATCCTCACCAGAAACCTCTAATCGCACATGTGCGTTAGAACCTTTAATGATAGACAAAATATCGGTCATAATTTTTATACTCCACCTGCTTGTTTGACTTTCTGTTGTCGGTGGGTTAATAAACAAAAAGTCGCCACCTCATTTGAGATGACGACTGCAAATTTATATCGTTAAATAATCGATTTTCAACGATTTGTCAAACACTTAATTCATATAAATATTAAGCGAATTAAACGAAGTGTTATTTGGATATAGAGGTCTTTATTTAAAAATCAAATTTAGTCTGTTGTCTCTATTAAGAACTCTGATGGATTATGTAATGTAGAAAGTTTTTCTTTATAACTATTATAGATTTCTAACCATCCTTCAAAAGATTTTGACAGAGAGAATCTTTTGTTTTCGAAAGCCATATAATCTATGTGATTTACTGTAAATAATTCCAAAGTAAAATCGACGCTAGAAATACCACCAAGTAGTCGGTTAACTTGGGGAGGCAAATCAGATATATCTGGGACTATTCGGAATTCTACTAATGAACGTTTACTCTGCGATAATACTTGTAAGTCATGCAATTCTGACGAAAAAAGAATCAGTTCACTCTTGATAGAACTATTGGGAAACTCTTGCCGTACCATTTCTAATATGGCTTGATCAAGAATATCTGATGGATATTCTTCTTCGGGAATACCAGAAAATAATCTTTCAAAGCGTTCACGCTCATTGATGATTACTTTTTGATGCATTTTGTATTGATCTGTAAAATCTCTTAGATACACTATCAGCCCTTGACAGGGAATTCCATGGCGTCCTCTGCATGTAATATTAATTGTTTTTTTTATTTTTAACCCCTGATTAGAAAGTAGCCTAATAGTCTGATCCATAGACTTAATAACATCCAATATTTTTCCGCTATTTTCTTTTGTTACCTCTATAAAAGAAGGCTTCTCATAAATATAAGCTTTATCAAATCTCCATCCCATCACAAAACCTATTTTTGCTGTCTCTTTTGTCTCATTAACAGCCATAATTAATATCGGGATTCTATTATTTTCATCATTTAAGTCTATATCACTCAAAGTTTGAATATACGACTGATACTCTTGAGTCCTCTCAAAATTGCTAAACTTTACTTCTATTCCAAATTTGAGCCCAGTTGTCTTATCTGTAACTAATAGATCATAATATGGATATTGACTTTCACTGATTTCAATTCCATCTATGTATCTTAACAAGATTATAGCTGCAATCTGATATGAGCGCATTTCCTTTATCTCTTTTTTCATAATTGTGTCTGATATGATGGTTTGTAAATATCTACATTTAATCCTTGCCAAAACCTAATAACATCTTGTTTTAAGCTATTAAGGTGAGAAGCATTATTAGGAGAGTTGTTTTCCAGGTAATGTCCAGTTGGTATAGAACTGCTGTAACGAAGGTTTTTGTCAAAGGCAGCTGCTATATATACTTTTTCTGCTTCAATATCAACTCCTGCTACATAAGTAGGCAGAGGGTAGTCTATTAGAGCTTGTAAATCAGAGGTAGTCACTGGTGTCTTAATTCTATTATTTCTCTTTGTATATAAATTTAATTTTTTTGAACTTTTCACCTGTACCAAGAACTGGTATGGCTTTTCTCCTACATTTTGAGGAGCGATTGTACAAAGTAAATCAAAGGTTGGCATCTTCCCTCCAATGCATTCAACATAGAACAACCCACCTTCCATTAATCTATTTGAGGCAATCATTTCACCCCTATCACCAATTAAATTCGGATTCATATGTAGTATTCTTTAAAACTAGTAATACGATATTGCTTTCTGTAATTAACTGCTAAAATACGATTATAAAATAACATATTTATTTCTTGCGACAAAGTTAATAAATAATATTATATCTAAAATATTTTATTGTAAATCATTGCGAAGATAAGAACTTCTTAATTTCATCTATAGCCTCTCTATCTATCCCTTTGTCCATCAACCTCATTCCAGTCTTTCCTATGGTTTCAGAAAGTTCCTTATAGGCTTTCTGAATACCTCGAAGCCCTATCAGGCGAATATTATAATGGTCAGATAATGCTCTATAGAATGGTGCAATATCACATTCTCTAAGCAAGTTTTCTTCTTCCAAAGCTATTTTGAGGTAAACAATATCTTTCTCTGTAGGCTTGGTCAATAGCCTAGCCCTAATCTTTTCAAGTAGTATTTCTTTATTTTCTATCTTTATAAGTTCTTCTAAAGTTCTATCATCTTTAGGTCTACCACGTCTCTTGTTGATTACCGATGACTCTTCATCAGTAAGTTCTTCCTCTAAAGCAGATTCAATAAGTTTATTGGAATCTCTAGATTTCTTATATTGTTGAAATCTCTTCCAATCTCCTTTTGTTCTTTCTCCCAGTAATATACTTCTATGAATAATATATTTTACCAGTAAAGAAAGCAGCCATTTGTGTAGTCGGTTGGTCTTACTGTTTTGAATTAGGGCTTCACCATGTTCTATCATACATTCATAGCTACGACCAAAATATAACCATGCGAGCATTGCTGGAACTATTGATTTCCTGTCAGTATCATGAAATTCATGTACCAATCGTTCCGCAAGGTCTGAATTAGTTAGCATATTTTCCAAAGAAGAAAATTCCTTTAATGTATCGTTGAACATTCTTTTCTTGACCTCGTCTTTGTATTTCGGTACATACTTTATTACCAGCATAAAGACCTTTTGGAAACCTGTATTATCTTTACGGTTCATTTCCTCAACAAATGAGCAATATTCTTTAGGATGCGTATCAAGCCACTCTTTAATAAGTCGTTTAAAATCTTCAAAACTTTCTTTCATCGTTGGATTTAGTCTAAAAGTTTTACCAAGTCTTTCTTCATTTCTTCATCAATATCTCTATAACGCCTAAAGGCTTTGCTCCCCTCCTTGTGTCCAGATAATGCAGAAACCAAATTGGGGTCTTTTACTTTTTTATAGATATTACCAATGAATGTTCGTCTAGCCAAATGGCTACTTGCTACCTCATATATCGGTCGCTTCACTTCATCATGTGTCAAAGGGTCTAAAATTGTTACAACTCTATCTACGCCTGCTTCTTGGAAAATGCGTTTGATAGCTACATTATACTTTTGTTCTGATATAAATGGAAATAACTTTTTGCCCTCGTAGTCCTTATAACGAGCTAATATTGTCTTTGCTTTGCTATTCAAGGGTACTCTAACGGTTACAGGATTACCCTCTCTGGTCTTTTTAGGAATATATTCTATAGCCTCATTGACTATGTTTCTTTTTGTCAGCCGATATAAATCGCTAACTCTACAACCTATCAAAGTTTGAAAAATAAAAATATCTCGTTGAATAGCAAGCTGTGGATGTTCAGATAAATCTGCATCAAATATTTGGTCACGCTCATCTAAGGTAATGTAATAAGGTGTTCCATAGGTACATTCGTCTAATGGAAACTCATCAAATGGGCGGTTGGTTGTGATTTTCTTATCGTAGCACCATATAAAGAACGTTCTTATACGGGAAAATCGGTCTATTAAGGTATTCTTACCTCTAGGTAGAGGAACCCTTTTTTCTGGAAAGGTCTCATACAATTTAGGATATTCCTCATAGTAGATATACTCATTTTCAAAGAAATCCCACATATCCCTTAACGTGTCAGCATTCACCTCATCAACATCAAGAATAAAATCATGATATCCACGTTTTATGGTTCTAACATACATTTCATATCGTGCCAAAGAACGTTGAATAACTTTAAAGTTCTTCACACGTACCGCAGATAATTTATGTTCAACAAGAAATTTGGCAAAGAGTTCCAAAAGTTTAGGTTTATTTTCCTGCATCAACTCTTCTTCTGTCTTATATCGATTGGGGTGATGATATTTATTAATAATCATAGCCAACCATTCATTATCAGCTTCTGTCGTGTATTGTTTGGTTATCGTTGATATTATATCCTGAATACTTTGAGATAAATGCGATTTGTTTTCTTCTGAAACCAGCGCAACACGATCTTTGTATCCTTGCTTCTCGCTACTCCAATGGTTGGGGTTGATAACAAGTTCACTTGCAGCTTTGATGTCTTTCTTTCCGTCACGCAAACGAAAATAGATAGTTGCCATACTATCTGTATCGTTCTTTTTTGCTGTCTTGCGAATGAATGCGGTAACCTTCATAATCGTTGTTTTTAGTTCTGTTGCAAAGATACTAATTTGTTCCCAAATTGTTCCCAATCATCCTAAATATATTTTTATTATTTTCAACCAGAATAAATATAACTTTTCTTTATTTCATTGATTACAAGTGATTTATATTTAATTATAAGATTTAATAGAATTAATCTAAATGTTCCCGTATTTAATATTTCAAATGCGGGTCTGGGTACAACAGAAGAAAAGGAAGTAACTGATTATCACTTTGATATCATTACTTCCTTTCTTTTTGTAGGAACATTAACGGAACTTTTAGGCAATATTTCCGTAGATTCTTGATTGTACACCCTATCAAATTCCCCTATAATAGTTTTGATTGTAGTTGCTGTCACTTTTAACATAACTCATAAAGTGGTTATAATAAAGAGGTTATAGGCAAAAAGGGCGTGACAGCAGTGACAGCAACTTTGAAATAGTATTAACGAGAGAAATATTCGAAACAAGTACTCTTCTCTATATTTTGTCTCTTGCTGAGGTGATGGATGTAACTCAGAACTCGCAGGAAGGCACACTAACAAAATATGATTCTCATTTCCATCTCTATCAGTACATGGCAACAAGTCGCTGATAATAGGCACAGAAGAATTACAGAAATCTAAAGGAACACGAAGCAACTCATTTAGTTTCTCTGCATATTGATCAACTCCTCCTTCCCTCCAGATCTTGTCAGATACATCAATGACGATAACACCACCATCTGCATTGGCAAATGCCACAATGGGAATAGCCAAAGTTTTCGGATCAATTTGAATGCTTTTGCAGTCAAAGCTCTAATTTTCCTTGCTAGATATTATTTCTTGTATTCTCATATTTTTTTCGATTATTAAAAACCCTAAGAAATAATCTTAGCATATTGTGTGAAATGAAAAATAAAAATGTAATAAAGCCCTATTATATTTATAGTACTTTCATAAATCATTTATTGTTCAGAATTAGTTAGTTCCATATCTTTAAATTTTTGTAGTTCTTTCTTGTCTTGCATTATATTTAACAAGATAGCATCTCTATTTATCTTTGTTTTTCCACACATATCTTTCCTAATCAGCAGCATAACATCCAAAAAACTATCCAATTGTTTATAGGTACTTGCATCGGTAAGGGAACTTAAATAATTGTTCAATGCGAAAACAACTTCGTCTGTCCCATACATAATCAACTCCTTTTTTGCTTCAAGAAGTCTATTACGCATTTCTCTATTATTAACAGTCTTGTTATACTTCGCATTTTTTAACATATCATAAAAGAAATCATAAAGTTTCTCATAAGCAGAGTATCTTTTTTCAGATAATTGCCCCTCCATGATTTTTATTCTTTCTGTTTTACGATGAAGTAAAGCACCTAAGTAGGCACACAGCAAAGTAACTACTATACTTATAAAACCTAATATAACATTCACGTCCATTCCGATAGTTTTGTATTACTCTAATTGTTTTCTATACACAGAATCTAAAGTGTTTCCATCTTTATCTTTCCAAACAAGCCAACCATTATTACTACTCCCTATACAGAAATCAGCAGCAGTACTCGGGCTATTAAAAGTTGTATCTGAACTCAATTCTAATTTCCCTTTAGAAGAGTGCGTATATTCGCTCAACATCTTTTCACGTTTATTTTTCCATTTAAAGGAAGGAGAAGATGAACTCACTATCGTGCTTCCTTTCAGCACAGTAAAGCCTTTACTATGATAAAAACCTTTTGCATCACAACCACGTCCCTTTGTAAAGAAAAGATGTTCTTCTTTTGGTTTGGCAATATCAAATATACCACAACCAATGAAAGATGTGAGAAATTTTACATCCTCGAAAAATTCGTCCATATCATCCTTACGATATTCCGGAAGATTAGGTGCTTTAGGCGTTTGCTTATTTTCATTTAATACGAAAGAATTTGAAACTTTCGCTTCCGCTATCGCTTTATGCTCTAAGTATTGCACATCGGCTTTAGTCATTGCTGCATCTTTAGAAATAAAAAGCAAGGCTTTTTGCCAAAAAGCTTTTTTGCTCTCATGGTCTCTCACTCGTTCACGAAAGTTTTCAGTCTCTCCAATATATGCTTTCGGTTTCGTCTCTTCGTCTTCACCCAATAGAATGTAAAAAGCTGGTGTCTGTAACTCGTATCGCTCATTCAAGATTGAAAGATGTGAGCGAGGAATTACATACATTTGACAAATCTTATTACTGATAAAAACATACTGTGTTCCTTTCGGATCAGCATCTAATAAATATGTTGTTACAGTTTTTCCCATAGAAATAATTAAAAAAATAATTTGTTAGGCAAAAATATTACTTTCTAATTCCGTATATATTTTAGTATCCTGTGTTATCAGAGGGGACATTGTAAATTTTAGAAAAGAAGCAGTGTCATTTCCACATTGAGTAAGTGATAATATACGCTTAAGATCCGTATATATTTGTCCACTTGCTGATTTTATATCATCTTTGGGGTTTCCACGGCTAATACTTCGATCAATCTCTGTCTTTTTAGCAGTTAAACATTCTTCTATTTTATCTTTTTTTCCCTGCACTATACATAATTTAGTTATTATTTCATCATCAAGAAGATAACATTCAATATGGCGCTTGGCTAATACCTTAATACCTCTATCGTGAAGGCTGCTTACTTCTTCTTCACTCTTGTCATCGCGGTCTACTAACTTTATTATATTTGAATGTTCTAGAACACGAGAAATAATCTGCATGCTAATATTGCTTTCATCTTCAATCTCAGAACACGAACCAATAGAAACAAAAGACGTCCCAGGATATTTTGCAGAAAAGATTTTAGTATAGATATCAGCATCAAAATTTTTGCGAGAAGCTCCATTTACAGAACCTTCACAAAACACAACTCTTTCTGGAGCAATTAACTTTGAAAAATCTCCAAATGCTAGTTCTAAAAACTTATTCCAAATAGTAGAGTCTATAGTTGAAGGTTTTATTATCACTGGTACATCAAAATCTATATCCGTGAAATTAAGGAAACATACAGTGTTAGGGTGTTGCTCTTCAATCTTCTTTGCTTCCTTCAGCATACCGATAGAGTGAGTTGTAAGCCAAAGTTGCCCGTTATCAGGAACCAAATTATACATTTCAGCTATTAGCTTGGATTGCAAAGCTGTATGCATATGAGTTTCAGGTTCATCTATGCAATAAATTGTATTATTTAAATAAACAGACTTGATAATCATATCCAAAAGTAAATCAAAGGCTGATTTTTCTCCTGCCGATAGATTTCTATAATGGAAGTTTTCTGACTCCCCCTTTGTGAAATAAAAGCAACCATTTACTAATGGGTCACCTATGCTGGATAGTTTTAAATCATCAAAAACGTGACTTAAAGAAGTCTGTATTTTACCAATTAGCTCTTCCCTCAAATCTTTGACAGATTTATCATTATTTTGATTGTCAAAAAGACTTGATAAAGTACTAGAAATTAATCTTTGATAATTTTCAGATACGACTGTATCCGTTTGCATTAAAGAATTATATTTAGTAACTTCTTTAGGGTCATTTTGCCTTGAAAGACTATATGTTGTAAAATCTGGTTCATTTCTATGTGCAGTTCTAAAATAAAAACGACCATGGATTTCATTACTACTATTAAGATTTGTGTCATAGGTAGAAAGAGTAACTAAATCTCGAAACCAGCTACTGCCTGCTTCGTTTTTATTTGCGACTTTTATATAATAGTCTTTTTCCCAATGAGTATTGAACCCATAATATCTATACCAATAGTAAAGACCTTCAAAAACGGAAGTCTTCCCACAGCCGTTAGGACCTACAAGTATAACAAGTTTTGCAGTTTCAGGTAGTTCCGTAATTGTTAAATCTGTAAAACGCTTAAATTTATTTAGTTTTATTTCCTTAATCTTCATATATTCCTAAAAAATTAAAATTTTATAATAAAATGACAACTAACATATAGAGTTAACGTGGATATCCATAGATGTAATAATATTTGGCAGTTCTATTTTATCCACAACAAATCATCAACTCTCACTCCCAATATCTTTGCCAACTGGATGAACATTTCAACATTGGGCTGAGCAACATTCGTAACCCACTTTGATATAACGGCAGGGGCTTTGTCCAAGATTTCTGCCAGTTGTT
>QWCW01000076.1_pt1 | contig 90817 bp, 95 predicted proteins | sample 1972691 | NCBI WGS metagenome assembly QWCW01 (sample SAMN09866698, study PRJNA288562) | Human oral metagenome isolate pre2_saliva, whole genome shotgun sequencing... | reverse complement strand
ACAGGCATCCAGTTGCGGAAGGGAAGAACAGCTCTACCAATGGCGTAGGAGTTTGCAGCTGCCCTGTCATTGTCGTTATATGCACCAAGCGTCCTCTGTGTTCCAAGGAGCAATCTCTGAGAGTGACCACCAAGCCAGTTGTACATTGCCTCCCTGTCCTTAGCACCAGAGAACTTTATAAGTGCATCCTCAACAAACTTTGTCATCTTCACTCCCTCTGGAACCTTGAGATTCTTCATGTGGTCGTAGAGGGACACACCCTTGAGCTCCTCCTTAGCTGCTGGGTTTAGCTCGCCAGCCTCAATATTGAGGAGGTATGCTATGGCGAAGCTCTGCTTCATCCACTCATCACCCATTGTAAGTGGAGCCATGAGAGTCTCCGTAGAGAATAAGCTCATCAGTGACCTTACCTGCGAGACATTGCCCTGCATGAAGGCTTGTCGTCCATCGTGGCTAGAGTCCATGAGGAAGAGCAAAGATGTGAGAGGATCTTCAATGATACCCCTCTTATTGAACTTCCACCTATTGGGAATCTCTCTATGAGCAAGGAGGATTGCCTTTACTAGTGTCGTAGCGTTATACCCAGTACGACTATCACCTAAGGCTGTTGCTCTGAGGAAGCCATTGATGAGGTTCTTGATACCTGACACAGCATTGAGCCCAAGACCAGTGACGTAGACAAGGTCGTTGAATGGATCCATCACTGCATCCAACCTCTTATCCCAGTCAGGTCTTTCATCATTGATGACGTTCTTTTCGTAAATAGTACGATTGATAAAGGCATCATAGTCAGCCATCTTATCTCGTCCTACTCCATTCTCCCTGCTGTGGTAGCCTCGATTCTCCACGTCGAGGATACGCGTCAGTTCTACGATGTGCCTGATAGCGGCCATCCTAGTGTAATAGCCTGAGGAAGCGGCATAAGCCTTCATAGCGCCGATAGGGTCAGTAAGGTAGTCCACGTCTGGATTCTTCGACAGCTCAAGTCCGAACTGAGTATAGCCCTTAGGCTTGTGAACAAAGAGTAGTGTACCCAGCGGATCTTTTGTATGGACCCCTTCGTATTCCTCAATACCAACGACACCTCCAAGGATCTTCTGCTTCCAGTTGATAGCCGCAACCCTCTTGAATGGGTTAAGCTCTTTTGATGATCCCTGCCTTGCAATGAGTGGCAGCTTCCATGGTTCTGGTGTCAGCCCTGACCAAATGTCCAGGTCTTTCTTTATATCCCATAGCGCATCAACAAATTCCTTCTGCCCATCGCTGAGTTTGTCGTACTCCTCATTTCTGAAGAAGTCTCCAGGGTAGGTCTCTACTATGTCAGAGCCGTCTTCTCTTTGCCCAACGATATACTCCTCTGTGAGCTTAGAACCATGCTCTCGCTCCCACTCTTCCTTATGGTACTTCTCTAGGCCTCTTCTTTCCTGCTGGATAGATTCATAGTCCATATTGGCTTTGTGTATCCTTCGATACTCCGCCAACTTCTCATTGAGAGCCTTCTCTATCTTCTCTTTGATCTTCTCCTTCTCAGCCTCGAACTCCATCCACTTGAATTGAGATACTAGCCACAATAGCCATGTTTCCTCTGGTCTCCGTGGATTTGATGAATCGAGCCATGAGAACATGGATGAGGTCTCCGTTGGTAGCTACTGGCGTGAGGAAGGCAGAGAGCTTGTTATTCTTTGATGAGTACTTCCCAAAGTCTTCTATGATCTCTTTCCTTAGTGCCGCTCTTGCCTGTCCTTCATTTTCAAATAGCTTATTGCCATAGCCATCCTTTGCATCCTTAAAGTACTCAATGACCTGATCGATTATGATCTCAGCCATCTTCTCCTTTAGGTTGTACGCGTCTATAGATGCATTAACCTCAGTCTGATTGTCAATGATCTTCTTTTTGATCTTTCCTGCAAAATCCATCAATCTTGCTCTCTCGCTGTCAGACATCTGTATAGCCTCAGAATCCTCAGTCTCACTGAGCATTGATATGATATCATTGGATAGAGTCTTGTTCTCCTCAAGATTCTTTGCCACCATATAAATGTTCCTGAGGAGCGAAGCAGAGACATTGTACGCCACAAGGCTTTTACCACCACTATTAAGGATGCTCTCCACATCCTTCATCTGATTGACGACAGCGGATGCGTAGTCGTTCATGATAGTCAGACCCTCGATGAGGTTATCGATAGCATCCACAGCAATAGCCGTACCAAGAGCTGAGTTCACACGACCCGATGCAACGCCAAGGAGGTTGCGCGCTCCGTCAATGTAATCGATCCTATCCTCGTCAAGGTTAGTCCTGAAGAGTTCACCCTTCTTGACCGACTGGCTATAGAAGGCATTGATCCTACTTTTGAGCTTCTCGGCAATCCTGTTGATTTCAGCAACCTCATTCTTGATCCCTGTCTGGTTGGCTATAGCAGCATACAGGCTCTTTCCTTTTACGATCTCAGAGAGGTGCTCATTAGAAAGCAAGGCTTTCTTAGCAACGATCTTGCTTGCGTAGTCCCTGAATAGTCTGTCGGTACGCTCTACCTCATTGAGGAAAGCTCCGTCAGTGATACCATGGAATAGATCCTTGATGACCTGCCAGATGCGGTTGAGGAAGGAAGAGTATTTCCCTTCATACTGTCCGATGATGTGCTTGGTGAGGAGCTTAGCCATAGCCTCTCTCCTCAGGAGGTCCTGTGAGCCCTCATAGAGCTCGCTGTACGTCTCAAACTCCTCGCCTAATATCTCCTTCACCTGGGTATCAGATATCGCGGCAGAGAGCCTCTCTCGCAATGCAGGAGGCGCAAACTCTAACGCGATGTGTGCAAGCTCTTCAGTGAGGACCTCGCTAGACGATCCATTGGCTACACGGATGAGTGCGGCTAGCTTATTGGTAGCCTGTGCGGTTTCAAGGAAGACAGTCTCACCTGCCTGCCTTAGCCCTCCTCAATAGCCTCGAAGTGCTCTACAGGGATGCCGTAGTGCTCAAGGAGAGCCAGGATCCTACCACGAAGGACAGCCTGCCTCTCAGCGTCTGCCTTGGCCTCCCTATCCTCAGTGTAGGACAACTTGTATCCTTCCTCAGTCACCTCAGGCACCAAGGGTGTACGCTCGGATATGGAATCCTTGTTGCCCTTCCTCACAGCCGCAAAGGCAGAGTCGTAGGTGTCAAAGTGATTGTCCTCGCCAGCGTACGTACGGACCATATAGGATCCGTACGAGCTAGCAGGGAACATATCCCCGACCGGGGTCAGGGCCAGGACATCTCGTCCTGACCACTGGCCTTGATCGTTCTTCTTTAGGTCATGCCCATAGTCCTCGAACCATTTGCTGATGGATGCATAGTAGGCATCCACAGTGGCATTCCTATCTTGCAAGACCTCACCAAGCTCGATGAACATCTTACTTCTCTCTTCCCCACGCGGCGTGCTAACCGTTGGGTACATTACACATGACTTACTCATTATTGTCTACATGGATTTTTATTTTCCTTTGTTGCGTTCGCTTCCTCATTGGCTATCACGCCAAAGAGTGAGAAGTATGAAACAGCCTCAGCGTGTGCATTGGCCTTGAATGGGCCTGACGGCTCTATTAATCCATACCCAGCCAATCGAGTGATGTTCAGCTTCTCTGGCTGTGCTTTCTGGAGCGAAGGTAGTAGATAACCTCCATCCATCCTATAGTCGTTATACAGTGTTCCGTCTTCTGTCACGATACCCCTTGGGGTGATCCTTGTGTAGACAGTATCTTCTGCACTCGCCTTACTGTCCCTGCCCTGTACATAGATGATGCCACGGTTAGGCTGATTCTCGTCTGCGATGACATAGACAGGCTCTCTTTTCTCACCTTTCACCATGATGTAGTTAGGTACTACACCACCTGTTGAGTTCATTAGAGCCTCAGCATCCTTCTGTGATACGACACGACCGATCTTCCTGATGTTCTCTCTAACGTAGTTGGCCATGAACTGATAAGTGAACTCAGTATCGAGCTCTTGACCAGCTCTCAGCTCAAGAGCGTCGAACTTGATTCTCTCAAGCATCGCGTTACGACCCATCATAAGAGCCTTCACCGACTGAGGGATAGCCTGTAGCATAGCCTTCATGTTCGGATTACCGCTCATGTAGGTAGCGTACAAAGCAAGACCCTTTAGGAGCTCGTAGTCTCTAAGTGCCTTGGCCCTCTCTACACCGGTCAATCTATTGTTGTGAGCCTGCTCGATGATATCCTCAAAGACAGCCGTAGCCCTAGCCATTGCCTTCTCCTCGCTGGGCGTACCAAGACTCTTGAAGACCAGCGTCTGGAACGTCCTCTCCGTCCATCGATTGTTGATGAGGACAGGTACAACGTTCTCCTTGCCGAGGGCTACTATCTTCCTCAGGGACTCTGGCGCGGTCCTATTGAAGATGTCCGGGAACTTGGTTATGATCTCCTGCGCCAGGACATTCTTCTCTTGCTCATCCTCAGAGTATGTGGTGATAGCTGAGCTTACATACTGATCGTATGCAGAGAGGAACTTCTTCGTGAAGTCCATCGTAGGCTTCACACCGAGCCTCCTTGCCGTCTCTACGATGGAGAGAGCAAACATGGGCGACACCTTAGGGTTATAGACAGACTCCGCGTACATCGTCCCGAAAAGACCAAGTCCTAGGTACATCTTGTAGAAGTGCCCATCCTTGTTCTGCTCGATGAATGTCTTTGTTGTAGCCTCTGGACTAAGACCTGGCAGAGACCTCAATGATACGATAATCCCCTCGTGCTTGATATACCTATGGTTCTGCGCTCGCTCGATCTGGTCAATAGACTTGACCATAGCGAAGACAGACTCAGTGACACCACCCTTAGGTCCACTTGAGGAGACATCAGATTTACTCTGGAAGACAAGGTCTTTGATCTCTGATGCAGCGTTTACAACGTCTATGAGTAGGCTAGCAACAGACTTTACGGCGTGCTGTGTTCTTGCGTCCAGCTTACCGAAAGCCTCTACAAGTTTATCATCAGTCGCATTGAGCGCCTCCCTGATGAGGGCCTGCGTCTCGAACTTGGAACATTCGATAAGGTCATCCATAGACACATCCACAGACCTATTACTGTCAACCGGTCCACCCTGACCTAACGCCCTAAAGAGAGCCTGTGATCGTCCCTCATCACCCTCGAGGTTGGCAATATGCTTCCACAGAGGCGTAGCGGTGATGAGGCCGATGATGTTACCTGGTACACCCATTCTCACCATAGTGGCGATGATAGAGGCATTATCCATAGTGATGTCAGCAAGACCGATCACAGGGTCCTTAGCGTTGTCCACAGATGCAGCACTGTACTCTTCGAGGATACGAGACACGTAAGTTTCATCTTTACCAGTCATGTCGTTTAGTGACTGATATGTTTTTCCAGCAATCTCAATGGGCTTCTTTAGCTCAAGGAGCCCCGCCTGCTGGAAGACGCTAGTAGCGGTGTTCTCATTTGCGAAGACACCAACAAGACTGAGACCAGCCTTGTTCTGCCTCTGCATCTCCATCTCTACTTCAGAGAGCGCGATGTTCTTACCCGACCTGAAGATATCTACGATCTTATTGATCTTGTCGAGGTCAAGGTTATGCAGATACTCAAAGATCACCTTGTCCCCGATCTTCTTGTCCTCCTTCTTATCGAGAACCTGCTCAAGGATCTCCTCAAGCCTCTCCTTGCTTATATTACTGATGATGTAGCCGATCTTCAGGTCCTTCTTCACACCGTCATAACCACCAGGCTGAGCCATCTCTAAGGCTGCCTGTGGGCTCCTCAGAACGCCTCTGATGATATCAAAGAGTACGTTGGTCCTCTGCCTTTGGTTGAGGTCCCTCGTGTTGACACCATCGTTTTTGAAAACCTCGGCAGCTGAGTAGTCGAGGTCAAGGACTGCAGGCCTCTTAACCTTCTTTTCATCTCTTCCTTCAATCCTAGCCTGGCGTACCTCCTCATCATACTTCTTCTTAATCTCTGCGATCTTCTTCTTTCCAGGACCTGCGTCCTTCTTCATGAAGTAGAGCTTGTCCACGTCGAAGTCAAACCCTGCCTGAGCAATACACTCATGAGGAACCTGTATGACACCACCAGCTGTCCTAGGTAGGAAGCCCACGATACGAAGAGGGAAGGCTGAGTATTTAGACTCGGTGGGGATACGGTAAGCTACAAGCTCAAGGAGATCCTCTCTGCCATCCTTCTCAATCTTCTTGATGTCGATCTCACCCTTGTCATTAGCATACTCAAGGATCTCACTAGAGTGAGGTGTGACACGCACAGGGACGTAATCGATAGACCCATCCTCCTTGTACTTCACCTTCAGATCGTTGGACGCTTCAGCAGAACTCATCTGGATGAGGGAGCCACCAGGAACCATCATCCTATAGATCTTCTTTGCTGCCATAGCGTAGAAGGCTGAGTGCAGAGCATCCTGGAAGGATGGATCGTATATGTCGTTAGTGAAGTGCTTACGCCCATACTGGTCCACCTCTACCTGGAGATAGTCCTCGCTCGCTGGGTCGTAGTAGTCGCTATCTCTTAGTGCATCGAGTATCTGCTTCCTCAGGCGGTCAAAGCGCCTGTTATAGCTCTTGACGCTCTTCTTGTTGATCTTCTCGCTGTCAGGATTCATCTCGATACCTGACTTGACGAACTCGTCAATAGCGTGCTGACCTACGATCTCATTGATGGCTGCCTTGATCTGGTAGCCGGAAACTTTTGTACCTGCGATCTCGAAAGTATCTAGGTTGTTGAGGTTAGTCGTGATGATCTTCCTTAGCTGAGTGCCAAGTCTCTGCCACGTATTGAAAGAGTGTAGCGGCGTTGAGGTCTGGATGCCATAGTACTTGTATGGCATATCCTTGACTTTCTTGTCGTCAAGTATGATATTGCCATTCTCGTCTCTATCTACTATCCATTTCCTCCTGCCATCGATCTCTACCTGATTGCTAGACTCGGCGAGCTGACCAGTGATATACTCAGAGATTTCGTTAGTGACCATCTTTGAGAACTCAGACCTATACTTCTCTACTTCTTCCTCAGATAGTTCCTTCTTCTTTACATACTCAGCCATCTTCTCATTGAACTCCTCAAGACTAGCGGCTGTGATGGCCCTACTCTTACCCTTAACCTCGAACGTATACTTGATAGGTGAGAGGTCTTTCAGGTCTAAGTCCACGGTAGCGTAGTTACCCACCTTAGATGCACTGTCGTACTCAATAGCATCGATCTGGTTATCCTCCATGAACTTCACAAGGGCATTGAGGAAGGGAGACGATATGCCCTCCTCATTAAGTCCTGTGAGGAGAGCCTCAGAGTGCTTGTACTGCTGGATGACCTTGGTGTCCCTGTCGCCGTCCTTGACGTGGATATCGCCATAGTACAAGCTCTTGATGACATTGAAGCGGTGATCCTTGATCTTGGCATAGTCAGGCTCACGACCCTCCTTGATGGCATTAGCCATTTCCTCAAGAGCTTCGATAGCACCATCAGTATAGCCCTGACCTGTACCTTCAAGGATACGCTTATAGCCTGAGGGTGATAGCCAGGCCTGACCGTCGGTAGCCGTGATCTTGCTATACGCCTTGAGTGAAGCATCGTAGCCAGCCTTGGTGATAAGACCCAGCTCTTTCTTCTTGTCGAGAATAGCCTTGATCTCCTTTGTCAACCTATCTGCCATACGGTCATTGATGACGACAGTACGCCTTACAGCGTTCTTCTCAAGGTCAAGTCTCTGGGTGTTACTCTGTGCTTGCTTAGCACGCTTAACCTCGTTGACGATACTACCAAGTACAGCCTTGTCGCCATAGAGCAGGTGACCAATCTGGATTCGCCAGAACACGCCATTAAAGGCAAGCGCGTACTGCTCCATAGCCTCAGCCTTGTGGTCAAGGTCGAACTCATCCCAGGACTGCACCTCATTCTGCACCTCCTGGTTGAATTGCAGCTCTACTTCATGCCTGAGCACCTCCTCAAGTTTTTCAAAGGTCGTGTTATGATCCCTGTTGTACGCATGGACAAAGTGCACCCTATCTATATCCGTGAGGCCCTTGTCAATCATAGCACCCATGATGTTGTACTCAACGCCTTTGATACCTTCGATTTCCGTTTTGTAGTCATTCAGCCCAGGCAGCAATACAAACCTATGGGCCATGCTGTCCCTCTTACCGATCTCCATGGCCTTATCCTTGCCATAGAGTACGTGCTGAGCTCTCCTGGCTTCATTATAGGCTATCATGGTAAGATGGTCTATCGCATAGTCCCTATCTACATACTTCCCACTTTTGTCCTGTTCCATGGGGTTGAGTCTCCTCACCTTGACGAACTCAAGGGTGGATGCTTCTGCGGCTACAGGGAGATGCGCCCAGTAGTAAGCCTTGTCCTTGTCCTTCTGGGAATCATAGTAGAGGTTAGCAAGCTCGTTGCTATTCCACTTATTCATCTTGCGCCCATTATGCACAACAACTCGCTTCCTTGAGAATAGCCCGGATACAAAACTCTTGGCCGCATAAGCGTCGTTGAGGAAGGCGTTAGCTGTATGATAAACCCCTTGTATCCCCTTTGACGTAACTTGATTCTTGTAGATCTCGTCTTTGTCAAGATATTCACGCTGTATCGTATCTACGATCTTAGGATGCCTGTTGTTACCCCTGAACTGCAGCTCCTGAAATGCCATGTCACGATATGACGGTGCTAGACTTGATGCAAAGAGGAGGCCCTCTACACTTGTCCCGGTAGTATCATAGCTCAATACACCTGTATAGAATGCTGCACTAATCCTCGATAGGCTACTATAGACGTATGAAAAGTCTGATCCCCTCGTAAAGTCTATAGGTGACTTCAGCGTGAACTTCTTGCCATCGCCCATCTGAGCGGCGAGTTTTCTTAGGTTCTTTGCGTAGTCAGCTATTGAGAATCTTAGCATGGTGAGGATGTCGTAACGTTGCCCAGATAGATTCCTATCCCCTGTTGGAGGCATAGTGCTCGCTGAACTGTTGTATCCTCTTGTTGTCTGAGCTGCCTTAGTCCACTCTATAGATAGCATCCTCGGCTCAACGAAGATGCCGAACTTTTGTAGTAGCTTAGATACACGCTCCTGCAACTGAATGAGTCTTTCGGCGTCTTTAAGCGTCATTTGAAGTCCGCTATCCATGCTGAAATCTAGACCGACCAGCTCTATCATAGATTGATCTACCTCTGTAGCGATCCTGTCTATCTCCTCAACCGACAGAGTTAGGCCATCCACGCCAAAGGCCTCCGTAAACTTGCTTGCCCATTTACTGATAACATCAAAGTTTGAAGACCTATCCGCCATAAAGACAAAGCCATTACTATCTCTCACGGCATACTTTATCCTGATCTTATTAATAGCAGAGAAGAGCTGTGAGGCCATAGCCTTCATTCTCTTACGCTTCGGTATGGACTCTTCATTCCTGTAGTCTATGTGGGGACGTAGCTGTTTTATCCAGGGCTCAACGACCTCCATATTCTCAAGTCGCTCAAGCATATCCTCGCTATTCTCGATACCCTCCATAAGAGAGGCGAGAGTGTTATAGGTCTCACCAAGCGACTTAAACTTGGTGTACCCAAACGAGTCGGTGATAGGCTTGCCGTCAAGATCGACATCCTCGATAACTGAGAACATAGCTCTCACTGCTGGGGTTATAGTCGACATCACCGACTTATCCTCAGCCTCCAGGAACCTGACATCCTCCCCTGCATCTCCTTCCTCAGAACTTCCTGCTTCCTCAGAATCTTCTACCTGGTCTCCCTCTTCCTCATCGAAGAGGTCGTCGAAGAGATTGCGTTCATAGAGGTCATCATCTCCATCTTCTGCCTCATCAGCATCCTTGAGAGCCTCAGCCTCGTTGATCCTCTCAAGAGCGATAGTAGAGCCAAGAATCTGTCTCGCAACCTTGTTAGTGGCAAGATTGAACATCTTCTCATCCTTTTCTATCTTCGTCGAGATATTCTTCAGGGTATCCCTCTCACTCATCACAACGCCATAGGCAGCCGCTACAGCCTCTATGATAGCATCACGCTGCTTTGATATCTCCGGGTCGTTCTGAAGTCGTACAGCCTTGATAATAGCCTCGTCAAGGGCTGTCCTGTCGAGGATGCCGTTAGGCGTGTTGAACTCTAAGTCCCTCTTTAGCGCCTCAGAGAAGATCTCCTTATCCTCAAGGCCTACGTTTCTTAGTGCCCTATCGATGATGACATCTTTAGCCATGTTCTCAGCCTTATCGATGCGATTGCTGATAGCGGCCTTGGTCATGGCATATAGAGTCTCCTTAGACTCCTTGCTCTTGAAGTCATGCAGGAACCACCCATCGTCCTTGAGGAGAGAAGAGACAACGCCCTTAACAACATCTGTAAGGACCCTCTGTTCCCTTCTCAGTGCTCTACTCTCCTGGGCTCGTGCGGTAGCATCTGCGTTCTGTCGGTAGCCAAGGACCGATGCGTCATGAAGTACCCTGACACCCTTGTCTACCATGTTCTTAGCTTCTGATGCTATAAGGCTATAGATAGTAGAGTCTACAACACCCATAGCGTTACGCTCGGCCACAGAGAGCATCCTGATCTCACCATTACCAGCTAAGCTATGAAGCACATCGATGATTGGCATCTTAGCCTTCATGGCCTCGTTGACCAGGTTAGTAGAGACATCGACAAACTCCTCCTTGATCCTGTCTACAGCATCATCGCTAAGCCTCGTCTTGCCATCACCATTCTTGATTAGCTCATTGAGGACGGCCCCGGTATCGACACTTCCATCAGACTTACGGAAACCCTTGAAGCCTGACTGAATGATCTTGGCGACTCGCTCGATGTTCTTTTCAAGGTCGCTCCTATCCATAGCGTACCTCGCGCGCTTCTTGTAAACGTTGTCAAGGATACGAACGAGGATAGCCGAATTGAGGTCGTTGACCTTGTCTATGGCATCCTGATTCAAAAACTCATAGGAGGTTTTCTCCAGTGCGTTCTTGATATAGTGTGGCACGTAAGACATGACAGCCTTATATCCTTCTGTCTCCTGAATGGGTCTGCCATCTGGTTTTATCTCTCCGATCTTACCCAGCACCGCATCGATGTCCTCATTATTTTTGACAAGCTCCTGGAACTTGCGCTCAAGGATGCGGATCGTGCTTTTCTGAGTAAGCTGCTTATCAGTGAACTCGTACCCTTGTGTCATCTCGGTATAAGCAATAAGCGCCTGGACCTTCTCTACTTTGTCGGCCAGGTGCTTGATTGGACTCATACCTTTTTGCACCTCATACTCAGACTCGTTGATCAATCTCTTGATCTCGTTATGCGTCTCAGGACTCAGTATTCTACAATGCATAGTCTATATTATATGTGATTCTATCCCAAAAAGAAGGGGTACGCACCCGAAAGTACGCACCCCTAAGTTACTGCTTATCCAGGAGATCCCTTGCCTTGGTCATCACATCCTTAGCATCTACGTGTGGCTCCCCGGTCTCTCCATCAACACGCTTTCGGAAGATCTCATCCCACTCTCGCCTGGTGTAAGTGTAGACAACCTTTGTTGCCGTACCTAATGGGAGGTGCTTCCTGGCGTAATCTACTGGGTATCCTTTCTTGAGGAGAGAGAAGTAGTACTCCTCGTCCATCTTGAACTTCCTTAGGCTATCCTCCCAGCGCTCAGGATCCTCATCAGCGAACACTGTCTTGAGGATAGGTAGGTCTGGACGCTTCTTCGTGCCGTAGATTATTAACCTCGTGCTGCTCTCCGCTATAGCATTAGGCGACACCCTATTCAGCTCTCGTGAGATATCTATAGAGGTTACACATTCTATGGTGTACCTGCGGATAGACTCAGGTGCTTTCTCTGCAGGGATCCTCCACTCCTCACGTAGGTACTCCTTGTCGTTCTCCTCATAGGCTTGACCATTGCTGGCTACATAGGCTATTACGCCAAATACAGCCTGTCCATTAAGGTCTCTGCCAAGGCTAACATGCTCAAAGACTACATGCGTAAACTGACTGAGGCGTGATGCTATGTGGGTATACTCGGAGGGTATAAGGTAATACCTGGTGGTGTGACGGAACATAGACTTATGCCCAGAGCGCCACAAATGCTCGCAGAGGCGCTTATTGTCCTTCGGTGAGGAATCGTAGCACACGCTCGCACATCGTGCGATATGGGCCTCTAAATCGTCTCCACACTCGTACAGGGAGACGGATGGTTCTAAGATGATCATGATTCTACTATATGGGGTTTAACTGATGATGCCGGTTGAGGAAGGGTAGAAGGCATAAGGTCGTAACGTTTCCTATCTAAACGGTAAGGGCGTATAGAAGCGCTAAGGGTCGGTGAACCCTTCAAGGCCTGCTCAGTAGTCGCTACATACGTATAGCCGTTCTCGTTAGTATTGATAACCTGCACGTCAATACTCTGCGGTACAAGCTCCTGAGGAATGAGGGCAACAACAATAGCATCCTTAGGCTCTTCCTCAAGCAAAGGGACAATGCCTACCTCTTCCTCAAGAGAGATAGTACTAGCCTCCTCAACAGGATCCACCACGTCACGCATGTAAGCCTGATAAAGCCGTACTCGGTTAACTCGGGACATAAAAAGAGGATTAACCCAGTAACGGCGTATCTGCCGGCGAGCAATCACAGACTTCTCAATCAGCTCACGCAAGCCACGATACACAGAGTTGAGAGCAATACCCTCTTCCTCAGAAATAACCTTTGCGTCCAGCACTACACAGTTTTCCTCATCAAGACCTTGGGACAGCCTTGCGAAGATAATGAGTGCTGATGGTGATAGCCTGGACATCACCTGGAATCCCTTAGGGTAGACACGCACGTGCTGTGAGACATCTACCATCTCCTTCTGTCTGACGGCTAGATCTACGTCAGTCATCTCTCCTTCGCCTGTTACAACGTGGAGATCCTTCTGTGTGGTGTACCTATACCTGTTCTGAAATTCTGCCTCAAGGGCTAAGTCCATGGCGAATGGACATCTTGGAGTTGCCATATCTATCTGTTATTATCGTTCTGTACTGCAAAGGTAGGAAAAGTATTTGGATTTTATACAATGCTGTATACTAAATTCAGATTCTTTATACAGCGCTGTATAAGAAAAAAAAGGGGAAAGCACTGATAATCAGCACCTTCCCCTTCTTCTGTATATATATTTATAGTTAGTATGGTGGTAAGAGATATTCTTACCAGTTAGGCTTCTTGAAGAAGTAATTGTGTTCTCCTCCGTAGACGAAGCAATTCATAAACTCTTCCGAGGTGAGCATCTCTTCCTTGGTCATCCCAGTTACATCCACGTCAAGCTCGTATCGCACTGGATCCGATTCTACCGAGTCTGCAAAGTCCTCTACGTTGTTGTAGGATCCCAGGTGGTTATCCCAGAAGGAGTCGATATCTAGTCTTACCTTCTCCTCATTCCCCTTAAAGTGCTCCATCTGAGTCTCTACCCAGAACTCGTAAGCCTTTGTATGGCAACTTGAGAGGTTCTGGTTGATCTCGAAGAACTCAGGTCGCAGCTTGAAGTTCTTCATGAAGAACGCTGGCATATCGCTAGTGGCAATGATTCGTGGTGGTATTCGCTCATATCCGTAGTGTAGTAGAGCGCAGTGGTTGTAGAATGCTTTAGCGCTGGGCCATTCCCATAGGTTTACCCACTGGCCACACGTGTGCTTAGTCTCGGTGTCGTTGAGGTCCATCTTCTGGAACTCTTCGTATGGCACTACGTAGACTTTAGCGTCTGGGTAGGCCTGGAATTTTCGATCTGTATACATAGTTGTCTTGTTGTTTAGCTTAGTAATTTCTCTGCTATGGTGGTCATGATCTTGGCTACTAGAGATTCCTTGGCATTCTTTAAGTTCTCAGCTGTCAGCTTATGCTGTGACATCACCTGCGAATCTCTGCAGTAGTATATCGCATCATGACTTATAGCTACGCAGAATCCATACAGGTATCTCTTCGGCAGATAGTAGAAGTCTCCGTGCTTCTCTACTGGCACTGAGGTAGTGCCAGTATCATCCTTGACTGTGAGTAGCTCACCGTCAAATCTCATATTTCTCTCCATCTTGGTTATAGTTGTTGAGGAAGAGAGAAAGATGTTTCCACCTACTCTCCCTTCCTCAGGTGATTATCCTCCGGTAAGACTCTTTGCTACCTGATACAGTCTGTATCGCTTAGCAAAGTCCTTGACCATCTCTACGTCGTTGTCTGTGTAGATAACCTCCTTGACCGTGTCTTCTGAATTTAGGCAGCACTTTATCTCTAAGCAGAATCTTCCGATGGGATCCTGTGAGATGAGGAAGTACAGTTCGCCGTCCTTGCTCAAGCTAAGAATCTTTGCGTAGATGCACGACTTCGGGCCTGACATATTTGGTAACTCTACATCCTTCCAGTTCAGCGGTGGCATCATATCCTCTAGGATTTCAGCCTGACTGGTAGTTCTATATACTAGACTATTGATGTTCTTGGCTCGGTCTTTCTCAGCTAACTCCATCAGCTCACCCATATCGCCTCTCGTCTCTTCGAATGGTTGAAGCTCATGCTCTTCTCCATCGCTCTTCACGATTACGATGTTGAGTTTTGACGGCTTACCTATAGCTCCTCTTTCTATTTGATAGTATGAAGCCTCGTTCTCGGATAGCTGAACGTTGAATGCCCTAATCACCCTGATCATCTTGACTTCTTCTGTTTCTTCAGGGTTGATGGGCTGTTCTATCTTATCGACTACCTTCCAGTCCAGTGGCCGCAATATCGTGTATAGTCCTATCTTATTCATATCCTTGTCGCTTATCCTTTACTGATTCATGCGGTCATAGTACTCCTGTGTGTGAAAGATGTAGACCGTCTCCTCGTCGGGATTCTCTGGGTTAGGCTCCTTAAAGACAGAGACCTCGCCCATGTAGTACTCATCAAGGATCAGGTCGCTAGGTTTGATCTTACTGCTGAGACTGATAGGGATGAAATTAGACCTATCCCACTCCTCAATGATGTGCTGTGCGTAGTCCTCAAGGGTCTTGAAACATCCATAGTATTGCTCCTTGAACTCCTCATAGTTATTGTTCCACACGTCGGCTATGCCTTCTGATGTAACGCTTAGCCAGATCTTTGCTATTACAAGCTCTTCCGTTTCGTTCTTGTCCATTATTGTTCCTTCTTGAATGATTCTTTTGTGATGATGGTATGATATTTGACGATCTCGTGGTCTATCATTCCATCTGTTATCTCGTCTGTGGCAACGAAGATATCTACCTCGTCCTTAGCCTTGTCGTATGAGGCTGAATATAGGATAGAGCTTTCGTCTGGGTACTCCTCGTTGATTACCGAGCTAAGCTCTCTTGCTGTTCCAGCATTAAGACCATCAGCTTCCTCGTAGAAGTTGACCAGGTTCTCCTGGACCATCTTGACGAGTCTAATCTGGCCATCCTCCCAGCTCTGGATGCCCTCTACAGGACTCCAGCTCACGTCTCCTTGATCAGCTAAGGCTTTGAGCTCCTCTGCTGTCTTGTCGTACTTGATGCTGATGTATAGAGATGCTGATTCGTAATTGCCTTCCGAACAGACCGTCTCTAAGCCTGTCGTCATCGTGATAGTAAACTCGGCTCCATTGATCTTGACCGGCTTACCTTCCATTCTTATGATTTCTCCCATTGTTTCTTACTTAATATCGATTGGTACATATAGTTGTTTGAGGAATATCCTACCCTTGTAGGCCTCATAGCAAGCCTTCACTACCTCTTCCTCAGCCATAGCCTCTGACGGCAGGAATTGGAATTGAGGAAAGCGATGATCCATCCAGCGCTTGTTTCCGTGAATGAAGTCTTCAAGGTTTGCATATCCCTTGCCCACCAGCTGCATTCTGAAGAGTGCAGGCTCACAGACATACATAGGCCAGTCATAAGGCTTCCCTGGGCCTCTCTTGCAGCCTCTGTTGGCCCATTCCTCCCAGATAAGGTAATCCTCCAGCTCTTCCTCAAGAAGGTCTCTGTGGACCTTGTAGAAGGCCTGAGAGAGTCTCCCCTCACAGATAAGCCCTTGAGGAAAGTTAGAGGTCTTGAGGAAGAGGATATCTGGATTCCTCTCCTTAGGGAAGAGGGCCTTGCAGGCTTCCATATACTCCTCTACAGAGTCATAGTTACCTGGCGTGGTCCACTTACCGATGCTGTACTTCTTAGTGTCGTCATTGCGCATAGCAATGAGCTGTGTCGTGACGTAGAGTCGCGCGCGTCTTAATCCTCCGTCCATATTAGTAGCCTTGGAATACGTATCCTGTATGTTCTGTTAGTGACTCTGCGAATTTATAGTCGCTGATGAAGAGATCTCTTGCTAGCATCTCGACGTCGATCTTGACGTATGGTGCGAGCCAGTTGTTCTCGTTCTTGAGCTTCAAGATCGGGTTGTCGCCTGTCTCAGCGATCAGATACTCAGCAAATTCCTCTTGATCACAGTACTCACCCATATACTTATCTCTAAAGTCTCTTACGTCAGAGTACTCACACTTCCATCTGTTCACGAGTTCGTAGGCGATGTATGCCTCGAAAGCATCAATCTCGTCTTCGTCAAGCTCGTCAAATACCTCCTTGGCAAAGAAGTAGAGTTCAGAGACCTGCTTGTCTCCTTGCTCGTAGATGGTATCATCATAAATACCACGAACTTCCAATAGCTTGATTTCTATATCATCCTCTTCCTCATCGAGCTCTTCCGCAAGTGGTTCCTTGAGCTCATCCCATTCAGAGTAGTCGCTTAGCTGAAGCCAGATACCTTTTTGTGGGTCCTCTTCGTACATCTTTTCTGTAGTGACGAAGACTCTGGCTGAATCGATGTTAGCTTTAATTGTGTCCATTGTTGTACTTATTAGTTGGTTGTTAGCATGCTTCTACATGGGAGCCCTCGTGCCCTTTAGCCTCAGGCTTGTCGTAGGGTTCTCTTACATAGCCTTTCTTCAGGTACTTGAAGGCTTCCTCATCCAGCTCGTTCTCGATATCCCTGATGAGCATCTCATATCCCATACGCTCCATACCCAGGGCTACTGAGGCTGGCAGGTTACTCACGATCTCCTTACGGAAGTGGCGTGAGGAGAAGAGACCACCGAACCATACTGTCTCCTCCTCATAGAGAAATCCTGTAACCTTGATATTTGATACCTTGAGGTCGAGGATAGTACGCTGCTCGTACTTGCGTGTGATGCTTGTGATAGCCTTCTTCTCTCGAGTGAAGATAAAATTGCGGATCGTTTTCATTGCACTTATATTTGTTTTGTTCTTAGTATTTCTATTCTTTCTTTGATTGTACTATATAGGGGTAATAAGGGGGATCAGCTGCAACTGGTCCCCCTTACCTTATTCCCTGAATGCGTCTTCTTTTGACATAGACCGTAAAGCAATACCGTTGCGTGCGGCAAATCTTATGGGCTCATCTGTACCCGGGAAGTACACGTTACACACATTGTCCCATTCCCTATCCTCCAGGATTCTCTTGACCGCAAGGTCGTTCTCCTGTAGTCTCGGGATGAACTTAGGACCGAAAGGACCGTGCCCTATATACCACATGCCAGATACACAAGACATCTTGATCTCCTCATCGGACATATCTGCCATCCTGTATATGACTGCGTGATCGTTGTAGGTGTTAGTGATCTGCTTAGTCAGTCCGGACATCAGGCCTCGCAAGTACGCAACCTTATGCTTAACTGACACCTGACTGCTGTTGATCACATTACCCCTGTTAGATACCGCTATGGTGTTAAGGACACGGAATCCTCTCTGGCCTTCCTTGATGTAGAGTAGCGCACTCTTCTGCAACTTGCTGAAGGCACGCTCATCAAAGATGGTTAGTGTGTCTGTCATCATCCTTTCCTCACGCCTATGCACCCCAACCAAAACACCATAGGCAAACCATTCCCTCTCAGATTCTCTCTCAATCATAATGTGGGAGAGAGGAAGAGCAACAGAAAAAGAAGGAAGGAAAAGACCATCACGCCTTTCCTCAATCTCTTCAGGCATCACTGCCACAGGTGTCTGGACTGATCCCAACATAGGGATAGGTACATAGGAGCAAGTCTTGAGTCGTGTAGGTTCCCCATACATGATACGTCCTCTACGGAGCCCTTCCTCAGTGAGGAAGGTGCAACCGTTAGCGTCCCTCAATGGTATAGGACCCTTCTCTGCCGTCATCACAACGGTGGATGCTTTATAGCCTCTTCGCATAGACGTTCTCGATAGAGTTAACTTCCTCGGCGTTGATCTCTTTGTAGTGTCTAACGCCTGAGGAGAGGTAGTATTCAAGCTCTGCGGCTACCTTACGCCACGATGGCACGCTGTGGTCTCCTATGGTATAGCCAACCTTGCCGCCCTTCGTCTGGTCAAACTTGAATGCTAGAGGTCGTGGCGTGCCGTTGTTACGCACCACGATGAAGTGGAAGTCATCAAGCTCGTAGTCCTTGAACTGCTCGTGCTGATTCATCCTGGCCCTGATAATATCGTAGTACATCTGAGCCTGAATGCCGTAGTTCCACTCGATAACGGACTCTGGGAAGTCATCCTCGACCTTGCTGGTGGTCTTGAGGTCTATGATCCTCACCAGCTTTTTAGCGTGGTCCACAGTGATGATATCTGCCATACAGCGTAATCCTACACGGCCCATCTTAGCTGTGAACTTCTGCTGGTAGAAGATCTCACCATCGAACACAGGTACCTCTAGGAGCTTTGATACTCCTGTATTAGCTCGTAGGGCATTGACGCAGGCCATAGCCTTGTCTAGCTGGTCCTGGGTGATGATGTTCTTCCCCTGGGTCTTCCTCACAGCGTCAAAGTACTCAGCACAGCCGTGTACGTTCTTCAGTCGTGAGGACTTGTACCTGTCATCGATGTAGTACTTGCACTCAATGCAGGCCTTGTGTATCTCTTCCTCAGGTACTTCTACCACCTTTGTATAAGTGGTTGAGGAAAGGAGAAGGTCTATCACGTCCTTCAATTTTCCTGATGGCACGTTGTCCTCATTGGCTACTACGTACCGCTCAGGAAATTCCTCAGGCGCTGTGAAGAGACAGTCTACCAAGGACCCGAAGGTCAAGGATGCAGATGTGACCTTGTCGTCTAGGTTGTCGATCTTCTCTATGCCTTCCCTGAGGAAGCGAGAGATCTTGCTATACGACAAGGCTGGATCCGCACGATAGACTTCCTCGCTCACGTCCCAAGCAAGGTCTCTAAAGTCTGGATGGTTACTCATTCTTAGTATGTTCTATGTTTCAACTCACGCACCCTTGGTAGAGTGCGACACGTATTCTATAAATTCTTTGATGTCTTTGACTGTCTTGATCTCCCAGAAGTGAATCTCGAGATCTGTATTGAGCTGTTCTAGGTATTGTAGTATGAGCTTCCTCTTGACAGGGTAAACGTCATTGGCGAAGCCCTTACACTCTATGACGTGCAGCTGGGTCTTCGTCATATACACGAAGTCAGGCATGTATGTGATTGCCCTTACCACATTCACGATCTTGTACATCGATGAGTGGAAGTTCGCCTTCTTAGGCTCGAACTTCTCCATGAGCGTCATCTTCTTTGGCTCGTGGATAACATTGAGGCCGTGGTTCTCACATACCTTGAAGAACCGCTCCTCTAGCTTAGAACGGAATTTGATCCCCTTGTACTCCGTCCAGGAGGCTCCCCTGATCTTCTTGTTTCCCGTCATGATACATTAGTGTCAGCACAACCTCGGCCATAACATCCACCCCATAGGTCTCTGCAAGATCTGAGGGGTCCTTACATCCATAGTCCTTAGGTAGGACCAGGTTGATGAGCTTAGGATATTTCTCACGTAACACCGCAGCGTAGTGCTGTCCGTTGTTAACGCTAGACTCGAAGTCGTTATCGTACAATAGGTACACCTCCTCAAAGCGCTTGAAGAGATCCATCATCACCTTATGGTTAGGCTTGGCGCCCTCAGACTGCATAGCTGTAGCTGGTATACCTAAGGTTTTCCACAGGCACATAGCGTCCTTCCTAGATGATGTAATGATGAGTCTCTTCCCCTGAGGAGGCAGGAGAGTCCACAGGTTCCACACTGAGGCATCGGTGTTAGATAGCCACTTGAGCTTCTGACTCTTCGGCTGGTATACCTTGATGTGCATACGTCCATCCTTGTTTTCTACATAGGCATAGGACAGTACCTCCGCAGGGAATGTCTTATATCCACTACCTCTGTTGATACTGATAGTCTTAACAGCATACACACCGAACTCAGCAAGGTCCTTAGTGGTGATACCATAGGCAGACCAATACTTCTCATCCACCGCACTGAACTCGCGCGTAGTGACTGATATGTCTATGATCTGATCTACAACCTCCATCTGTAACCTGTTGTGATTCTTGATAGTCTTGTTCCCGAAGTCCTCGATGAGCTTGGCTCTTGTCTCGCCCGTGAGCAAAGATATCAATTTTAACACAGACCCTGATTCGCCGGTCCCATGATCCTTATAAAGGATGCCTCCCTTTCGACCTTTGAAGATCGAGAAGGAGGCACCTCTATCTAGTCTCATCGGAGATCTGATGAGGCAGGGGATCCTCTCCACGCCAAGGTATTCCTTGAGCATGGCGAGGTCCCGAGCTTCATCTATGAACCGGTCACCATCTGCTGTTCCCAGTCCAAACGCCATTAGAATGGAGCGGGTTCATTAGCGAAGGGATCGTCATCACCAGTTGCCTGAGCTCCACCTGCGAGTGGATCAGCGTTACTAGTACCACCGAAGGGATCATCATCACCGGAGAGCTCAGCACTGCTTGCCGTAGCTGCACCTACGTTCTTAGGCGTGGTAGCGAACGTAGAGATCGTGTTAGCTGCGAATGGTGCGATAGCGTCCGTAGAGAACTGATCCTTGATAGACCCACCGAGGGCAGCAAGCTCATCGATGTGCTTAGCTACCTGCTTGTTGATATAGGTAGACTTAGCGTAGGACGTGAAGAAGAGACGATTGTAGACCGACTGGTAGAATACCGATGGGTTATCCTTGTCCTGTCGAGCCGTGAACATCAGCTTGATGGCACGAAGCTCACCTACCTTCACGATACCCTTGAGCTCCTTCATCTTGCCAGCGAGGAGGCTCTTGATATCATCGATGCAGCACTCAGCTTCCTGAAGGTTGGCGATGGGGAGCCACTGCTTCGTGTTGCTGTCATACTGATGTGTCTCGGGGATCTGCAGGAACGTGCGGATGAACTTCACGAGATCTTCCTCACCACGTACGGCACGACGGAATCCAGGGAAGATGCGAGCCTTGAAGCCGCTGTCATATACGACCTCCTGCTTAGCCTCTACCTGCTCTGCCGTAGCCCATGCGGTGTTACCATACTTGTCGATTACCTGATAGCGGATAGGCTTACCGTTGTCGCCCTTAGACTGGAAGAACTCCTTGTAGAGACGGAAGCGGATGGAAGAGTTGAGCTTACGCCCATCTGCCATCTCCTCAAGCGTCTCTACGTGGAAGACGATGTCTACGTAGTCTACGGTGCGCTCTACGTTGCCCTGTTCGTCCTTGTACTCTGCGGTGCCGGAATACTTAGGTTCATCACGTTCGATCTTGCGACCGAGGATCTCGCTGAGCTCAGCGTTGGTAGGGTTGACTGCGGTGATACGTACAGGTGTGATACCTACATACACGTCACGTGCTTCTGAGTTGAGGGAGAGCGACTGATTGTTTTCGCCTTTTGCAAATGCCATAATACTTGTCTTGTTATGTTGTTATGAATGGTTCTTGATTAGTTGAAGGGGAGATCATCGATAGATGAGGAGAAGGGATCTTTGTCCTCTTCCTCATGATCGTAGCTTGAAGGATGTACGAACTCCGTGGTGTCAGCATCCTCTACTGGGAGGGCGTCATCACCTTCCTCTTCCTCAGGATCGAGATCTGGTGTCTCGTCTTCCTCAGGGGCATCGAGGTCGGGCTGTTCGTCCTCAGCTTCCTCCTGGTCGTCTTCGCTAGGGATGACCACTACGATCTTCATCTGTTCGTCGTGACTGAGGTCTGCAAACTCCTTGGGGCTGAGACCACCTGTGAGCTTCTTGAGGTGCTCAGCGTTGAGGTCGATGAGCGTCTTGTAGGATTCTTCCTCTACACCCATAGCTTCGATCTTCTTGGCGTAGCGAGCTCGTACAGCCTCAGCCGCGCGCTGTGCTGCACGCTGAGCCTCTTCCTCACACTTAGATGCTACTACTGTCTTCTTCTCCTCAAGACCGGCTACCTTAGCGTTGTAGTCTTCGATGACCTTGAGGATCCAGCGCATTGCTGTTACTTCTGTTCTTGATGCCATGCTTATAATTGTTAATGGTTATTACTTGATCTCTGCGGCTGGCTTAGCTGCAGAGGGCTTTTCTTCTTTCTTAGGAGGCTCTACCATAGTTCCTTCTTCCTCGTAGTACTCACGTGAGATATCGAGGACTGTCTGAAGGTCGTTATCGATGTACCTCTCCTCAAACATACCTACAGGTGACTTAGCTGGGATGGTGAAGCCATGACGCTTTGTCCTGCGAGTGATGAAGCGATAGATAGGTTCGTCTTCCTCATCATCAAACTCTACGTCTGTGAAGAGGGTGACGGTGACAAGCTCCAGCGGGTTAGACTGCTTGTCTACCAGCTTACCTACTGAGGAGAGCTTATATTCTGGGAACTCCAGGGTTGTGTCGTCGTCTTTCTCTACGTGCATCATCAGGACTACCTGCAGGTCTGCACGCTGCTTAGAGAGGAAGTAGAGTAGTTCCTGGAAGTTCGCTGCCATGCGGTTGAACTTGTCGTAGCCCTTCTCTCCAGCTCGGATAGTGTTGAAGCTCTCGTTACGCATCAGGTAGATCGTATCATCAATGACGACTGTCTTGATATGCTTGAGAGGACCATCAGCCTTGGTAGAGGCGGTTGCGCATTGAGTAAGACTTGCTTGTACCAGTCTTACCAGCGACAATGATTGCTTTTGCCATGCTTATTACTTACGAAATGTTTCTATTAGTTTGAGGTCGTCGGCTACAGATCCAGCCTCACCTTCCGGCTTCTTAGCCTCCTTGAAGAAGGCCATTGCTCCACAGAAAATAAGTCCGATCGTACTTCCAACCTCTCCGTCCCTGTTCTTTTCGATTGATAGAAATCTGATGTTATCTCTGTACTTCTTGATATCATACCCTGCGTACTGAGGGATGTCGTGTACAGCTGGTGAGTAGATCCCCATCATAACATCAGCATCCCTATACGTGTACTTAGTGTCAGCTAGACCTGAGCGAGTAGGTCGAGTGCGCTTAGCCTTGACAGCCTCCTGCGTCTCGTTCTCCCCTGACTGCTGCTGTACAACCACAGGTATGAACTTGTAGAAGTTAGCCGCCTTCTTCTTCAGGTACTTACTCAGTCGGTCCATAGAGGCCTTGAGGGACTCACCCTTGCTCGGCGTGATTAGAGAGAGGTGGTCGATCCAGATGATCACGTACTTGTTGTCGTCTGCAATCCTATAGGACTCCGGTACCTTGGTAGTGGTGATCACCCCGGTCACTTCATCCGTCTCCTCCTTCTCCTCATATTCTATGGTGCCGTGCATATCGGCGTATCTGTCTACATCATACTCTATCCCCTCCATCGTATCAGCTTGGCTGAAGTACATACAAGACTCAAAGTATCTGAGGAAGGACTGAAAGTCCCTTGTCTCCATATACTTCTTCGTCTCCTCATCGATCTTCTTCTCAGGGTGAGTACCCTTGAGGACCGACTTAGGTACGATCTTCTTGATGTTGCGATAGAGTAGGTAGCTGATGAACCTCAGCATAATATCCTCCTGGGTCTCCTCAAGAGGAAATGCTATGACATTGACCTTGGTACGCCCACCAGAGTAGAACGCCTTGAGGATGGGCTCAAAAAGGAAGTAGGCACAGGTAAACTGTGATTTACCTCCATTTGAGTAAGCCGTAATCAGGTGATACGTCCCTCTCTGGATGCCAGGAAAGCTCCGCTTGAACCTCTGGAAGGACAAAGGTATGATATTCTGCTGGACATCACCTACAGCCTGAGCTGCACCAATGAGGTCCAGGACTTTATCCGTTAATGACCTCTTCTTCGCTGTACTCATTGGGGTCTAGTTTGAGGAGAAGAGCACCTACCTCGATACGCCGATTGATGGCTCGGCTCTGTGCCTTCTCAAACAATGCGAGCATCTTGAGGCGTGCTCCTACGATGGCTGACTTGGGTGTTTCTGCTACGAAGTGGGTGTATACAGGCTGTTCGTGGGGATCAGTCTCGCTGTAAAGGCAGATGGTAGCCTGATAACCATCGCCATTCTTGATTACGCTTTTTGAAATCTTCATTTGTTTGTTTGTTATACTAGGGTTTGTGTCCAGTCCTCTTCCTCTACGATCATCTCGTCTCCGAGCTCGATCCAGTTGAGGAGGTAGGACTCATGTTTAGGGTTTTGTGGTGTGCCTCCGTAGCTGAAGATGAAGTCCTCAAGACCTCTCAGATAAGTCCAGTCTCCCCTCAGTGAGTCGACGTACTTCTTGGTAGCCTCGATGATGACCTCTTCCTCAATCTCCCTATTGGGGTCAAAGACCGTACGGAAGTTGGTTAGTGATATTGCTATGTTCGCTGGTGCCCCAGCAAACGGCACTGAGTAGCCTGGCCTCTTGCCCTTAGGGTAGAGTGCCCTTAGCTGTCTAGCTAGTGGCAACTCCTCAGCGCTAGATCGTATCTTACTCATCTTAATATGTGTCTGATATTCTTGACGTGGTGGTATATGACGCTCTGGAAGTTCATATCTGCATCTACATGGGCTATCACCTTGTGCAGCTGCAGTGGCTCTATGATCGTCCTAGTACTCCTGTACTTTGATATAGCCTCTCTGAGCGACCATATAGAGATCTGTGGGTACTTCTGTCGGAACGCTCGGATTGAGGAAGAGAGAGAGACTATATTGTCCTGCTTGCCGGGCTTGTAGTGGAAGAGAAGCTCTCTGGCGAGTTCTACCTCATCCATCTCCCTAGAGCCAAACCTCATAGCCTTCCAGATGATAGCGTCAGTCTCAGCTGTTGCATAGTATGCATCACCCTCCTTGACGATATTGACGATATGTCCTATCTCATTGTAGAGGTGCTCTCCGGTGCCCTTAGGTGCCACGAGCATCCTACTACTCATGAGTAGCGCCATCTCCTGATAGGTGAGCCCTATGCTCTCCAGATAAGCGTCATTGAATATGATTTGTCCGAATGAAATGTCTGTCATCTTGAGTGGTACACTTTCTGGCTATCACCGATAACCTCAAGGGCCGACTTGAGGAAATCCTCATCTCTGGTGTTGTCGATACATAGGATGACCACAAGAGGCTTATCATGTCGTAGGACACGCCCCACCTTCTGAATCACACCTCGCTCCCCTGCATCGAGCTGAGAGATAACACCTACCTCACAGTCGAAGAGGTTGTAGCCTTCCTGTAGCATACCTACTGCGAAGATCTCATCGGTCTGTCCGTTATTGAAGTTGTCGAGTATTGCTTGGTTGTTATTCTTCTTAGAGTGGATGCTGCACTCGTAGTTGAGAGCGTCAGCCTGGCCTATTGAGGAGACGAAGCATACGAACCTCTTACCTTTAGCGCGGATGCGATCAGTGATACTCTTGATTCGTGATGTTTTAATCTCCCCTAGGACCTTCTTGCGCTCTATGCAAGCGTTAAGCCATACCTGCTTGTTGTACTCTGTAGCTTGCTGGTCGAAGTTGTCCTTAGCCCAGGCTACTCTGCTCTCTATGTAGTCGTAGTACTGCTTCTCCGTACAGCTGATCAGCACATTGGCTGATGGGTTGTGCTTCTTGGATAGCCAGAAGAACCTCTTGTCGTAGCCAGCCTTAACAGTGAATGGCTTGTTGGGATCTCTGACGACCTTGATAAACTGATTGGCTACCTTGTTGTCAAGGCTAGAGTGCATCACCCAGATCTCAGGCTCCGGTAGGACACCAGACTTAATGGCGTTCTTCATGGAGACCTTGAGCTTCTTGAGTCCTGGCCTAAAGTGTCTGAGGAGAAGTACCTCGTCCTCTTTGAGGGTGGCACTGAGGAAGACAGTGTATGTGGACTTGAGATCCATGAACGCCTCCTTACGCTTGTCAGTGACTAGGTGATGTGCCTCATCAGCAATGATGAGATCGTACTCCTTACCAGCCAGTTTGTGCATAGAGTGGTAGCAATAGGTCTCGCATTCTACTCCCTCCTTCCTCAGAAACTTCTCAAACTCCGTTTCCCAGTTCTTGCCGTGACCTACCTCATTGACCAGCAAGAGCACGCTCTTGATGTCTTTGATGCAGTTGATCACTTCAATAGCCAGCGCGGACTTCCCAAAGCCTGTAGGTAGGTTGAGGAGGATATGCTTAGCCTTGTTTACCATAAGTAACCGGACTAGCACGTTGCGCATTCCTTCTCTATCCATAGGCGGTCCTTTGTAATTCTTAGTTCTTTTCTTCTTATGCTTTGTACTCATGTTACTGATTTTCTTAGATAAGGGGGTGACCTCGTCAGAAGCCACCCCCAATACCATCAACTATAATAAGCACAACTATGTCGCCTTGGCGATACAGCTTGTCAGTAACGACAGGTCAAAGATAAGGATTATTCCTCATCCTCTTCCTCATCGTCGTCTTCCTCAGGGTCATCCTCCTCGGGGAATGGGAACTCGACCTCCATCACATCCTCATCTCCTTCCTCAGCCACCTCGTACATCTCTACACCACTGTATAGCATACCGAAGGACTGAATCACGAGACCCCACAGCTGAAGCTCCTCGATCCAGATGAAGATGGTCTCTGGGTATCGCTTGGTGATTCTTAGGACATCATAGAGATCCTTGTTTGTGAGGAGACAGGTATAGCAATCATCCTCAGTGTCTGTTACGCGCAGCACTTCTGAGGTGAAGCACTCCTCACCCATATAGGCACATTCGTCTGTTTCGTTCATGTAGAGTGCCTTGTAGCACGCTACAGTGTTCTGAAGCTCATCAATGATCTTCATTAGGTTGGTCTTCTTGACCTTTAGCTTTCTCATATTTCCTGTGTTACTAAACGAGATAAGGGTCGATCCTCCCGGATAGACCCTTACAATACTTGACTTGATTCTTACTTAAATGATTATAGCACTACAAAGGTAGTGAATACTTCTGATTTTTACTCTTCGTCGTAGTGATACAGGATGATGCTATCAAGAATGCGATCGGCATGAGCCCTCTTCTTCATAGCCTTGTCGAGCTCTTCTACCAGCTTGATGAGGCCTTCGTCGTCAGCGTGGTGCTCTTTTGCGTATTCCTCAAGGTCATCCAAGATGCTGTGAGTTGCGAGAGACTCTCTGATGGTTCTTTTTGCAACAGTGCAAATGTATTTAGCTTCTTCTTTACTGATCATAATTGTTTGTTGTTAAATAGTTAGGGGCAGGCACTAGGCCTACCCCTATATTGTTAGTTTACTGCCTGATGCCAGAACCAGGCGATGGTCCCCACTACAGTCACCGCTGGGATGACGATAAGTGCGAAGAACATAAGAGCGTGGTACAGGTCGATCTTCTTGTCCTTACGTTCCCACATCTCGTCAGTGATACCGAAGGATCGGTCGAGCTTACGCTTCCAGTCCTCTACGAAGAAGCTACCACCAGGGTACTTCTTGTACTCTCGGACGTTACCGTCCTGTCCCATGATCCAATACTTCTTAGTATCGTCCTCCATGTTGGCGATCAGGCCTTGACGACCATCGGGCCACTGCTTATGCTCAGCACCAGTCTGGTTGACCCAGCTTAGGTAGTACTCCTGGTTGAGCTTAGCTCCGTTTTCGTCGATCTGCTCTACCCTGATATCCTCAGCCTTGGTAGGGATAAACCCTTCCTTCCTCACGGTCGTACCATCAGGACCTGCGGCACTGATAGGTTCTTCCTTGATGTATGCATACTTCTTTGCCATACTCTATATAATATAGTTACGCCCTTTGGCTTTTCCTCAGGACCTATGGCACAAAGGTAATACTTCTATAAGGACATTAGGAGAGCGAAGAGAATACCTAGTGCGTCACAGGCTAGGTCCTTCTTGTCAAAGTAGCCGCCTCTTTTAGCATCCCAGACCTCCTTGGCTACCGAGATAGCCGCAGAGATGACGATAGCCACCCATAAGCCCACTAGGAGGCTCACAATCTTCGTCAGTGAGGCGATCGCTATAAAGTGGAGGCATCCATCCACCCCGATGTTTTTAGCGCACCACAGGGCGATTCTGTCGGTCAGTGATTGTTTCATTGCTCTACTTGCTTGTAATTCTCCTTGAAGTGTTTCTCTGCCACACCCTTTGCCCAGTCAAGGGTCCATCTACGTGCTTCGTCAATGAGGTACTCTCCTCCGTATAGTGGCCACCCATCAGGCTTCTTTACTGTGTGTTGCATGTAGAGATGACCCTTAGCTCCGTAGATCTTGATAGTGTACTCAGCAATCTTCTCACCTTCCTCATTATCCACTGACGCGTAGTAGATCTCTACACCCTCATCTGAGTATCCGTGCCACTTCAGTTCTTTTGTTGATGTTGCCGTCTTCATCTTGATGCTTGTGTTAGTTTTCGCTTATTGGTCCTAGGTGGATGATATCGAATAAGTCTTCGACAAGAGTAGCTTCCTTTGCCTCCCATCTGAGAGTCTTGTCCTTCCTCAGCCATAAGGCTTTTGAGGAAGCCTGCATTGCCTCGAAGGCTGTGTTAGCTCTTACCATCTGGAATTTAGTGTCTAGTGGGATGCGATTATCCTTGAGTGCTCTGACAATGTAGAATCGTTCTCCACCACCATCTATGATCTTGTTGTCCACTAAGTCATAGATGAACTTTTTTACTTTAGGGTTAGGGATATCGCCGTCGCAGAGATGATATTGCTCTCTTACTGCTATGGCGATCACCCCATCCTTAACTATCTCGTCGGCTATGACTGCGTAGATTCTGGGCTTTATCTCGATAGGCAGGCTTACCGACGCTATGTATAGTTTATAGTCTTTACTCATTGTCTTCTTCATCTTCTTCTTGCAGGATTTGCTTTGCTAGCATCTCCCGGTCCTTGTTGATCAGCTTGTGTAGGTCATCCTCGTAAGATGGTGTTTTGTCTACCCAGGTCTTAATCATTTCACCCATCACCTTCAAATCTGGCCCTTTAATGGTTCTCATTAGGTATCCAGCATAGATTGCTCTCTCCTCATCGATCTCCACTTGGCTCATTACATAGGTGTATTGAACATCCATGTTAGCGAATTTGAAGCTGGCTATTGTTTTATGTGAAGCTATCTGTTGATACCCTCTCTTTAGCTCTAAATTTTTCATTTCCATATTCTTTTGTGTCTTATACTAAAACAACCTCATCCTCCTCATTGAGTGTTAGTCTTTGAGGAAGGATGAGGTTATCTCTTCTGTGATATTGATTACTTGAGGTTCTTCTTGATACTTTCGTATCTAGCCTTGAGCACAGCGTAGTATGACTGCATGACTCCGAACTGGATGTTTAGTAGATAGAAATCCTCTCTATCCGGATCCATGTTTCTCACGTACTCATCTAGTTTAAAGATCTTCTTTGCGAGCTCCTCCATCTCGATGAGGAGACGCTGGTCATAGGTCCCTGAGGCTCTGTAAGCCTCCTCAAATGGCTTCTGAGGAGACCAGGAGATATACCCATCAAAGCCTTCTACGTTAGCCTTGCTGTCGTTTTCGTATTGGACGAGATAGCCTGGATCCGCTGGATTCTCATCTGCTGGCATTTCCCAGCCGCGTAGGACGTTGTACTCCCCTCGTGACATCGGTACAGCCATGATGGTCTTAGTACCTGTGTACTGCTGCATCTGGGTCTTGATGGCCTGGATTTCTTCTTTCTTCATAAGTTCTGTTTTCTATATGTTTACACAAGTCAGCATCACATCGTTGTATGTGAGGCCGATGATGGCATTGTTATAGTCTTCATCATAGTTATATAGGTCTAATGGGATGAAGATGGACGGGCCATTGTCTGGCGTTATCCTGACTCCCACGTTCGATGATGGTACGAGAGATCGCTTGATATCTTTTAGGTCTATGTAAAACTTTAAGTCCTTGAGGAAGGGTAGATCTTCCTTGATACCACTAAAGTCAAAGTAGCCATCTTCTCTATCCTCCTTGATCCCATACAGCTCACCATTCTCGTGTCGCATATTGATGCCACGTTCGTCCACTGACTCTATGAAGAGGGGACCAAATGCTGTCTGCTGAGACTTAGGTAGCTTCTTGAGGAGATCGTTGTAATGCTGATGTGCTTTGTTCGTCTCTTCTCTCTTCCTCATTCGCTCGTTGTACTCCTCCATCTTCTCGCGGTAAATAGATAGTACTTGCTCTTGAACTTCCTGGACTGTCTCTACTTGGTCTTTTAAGCTGAATATGTCGTAGTTGTCCTTGTAATATCGGTCAAACCTATCACTTATTGCAACTCTCAGCATGTCTGGGATCAGGTAAAGGTAGTCATTTACGACTTTAGGATCATGTTGATCCCTTCCGTTAGCCTCTATATTTCTAATGATGAGGTTGTATATATCTTGTTCTCTAACCTCAAACTGCTGCTCCGTCGTTAGTAATACCTTGATTTTCATTGCTTTTCTTATTTGCTGGTTATTTGCTGGTTATTTGCTTATACTAAAATAGCCGACCTTATGGCCGGCTATGTGTTGTACCCCGGGGCAGAGTTGAACTGCCGTCTAAGTCTTAGGAGGACCTTGTTCTATCCACTGAACTACCAGGGCTTGTGTGGGCCGCCTCCATTATGGCTAAGAGGCGAACCCACGTCGTGTAATCACTCAATAAATGGAACCGATGCAAAGATAGTGCGTTTAGCGATATGAGCAACACAGGTGAGCCCTATCCTTGCTTTTTGAGTGACTTAGTCCACCAGGATTCTCCGACCTACATCCATCTTAGCGTAGGTAGCAGAGTCGACTCGCTCCTCAACGATTCGACCATCATCCTTCCGGACTATGAAGTAGTAGCGCGTCTCTCTGCGCTCTATACGTTGTTCTAGTTGTCTTGCATCCCAGTTGTACATATACCCCGATGGTACGAAGGTCTTGTCCACGAGTGTGGCGTTTGTATATGGTGCTACTATCGCCATCGTTACAAATGGGAGGGTTGCTGTAAGTAGTCCTGAGACCACGATAACCGTCTTGTATATTCTCTCTTGCTTCTCAGTCGTCCATCGATCCAGGAAGACTATAACGCTGTACATATATGTACCCATTGGGACGAAGATCGATAGGAAAATCAGCAAATCTCGCATTGGTCTATACTATTAGAACTTGATACTATTCCTAGTCTCAAGTAAAACTTATGGATACACCATCCCCTAGGCAGTATAATAGGTATTGAGGAAGGATATATAAGTAGAAGAACATACTCTTCTCTTCCTCAAATAACGCGCGCGCGAGGCACATTTTCGGGCGAACCCGAACCTAGTTAAACTGCGCATAGGGGGATGGCTTCTTAGCCCCAAGGGTGAGGTACCACTATGGTATCCACTCCTCAACCTCTCGGCCGTCTCACTTCCTCAGGCAACACGTACCCACGGTTGATCGACACGCTACTCTTTATCTCATCAGGACCTGAGTAGTAGTATTAGCTCACTTTCGGTCGGTCCAGACCTAGACGCGGATCACTTTACCAGCCGGCCACCTATCCATCAATTTTGTATCCCCTGGGTTACTACCCAAAGCTCCTGGTGGCTTTCATTCTCCTCACAGGACGTACGATGACACCGATGAATGAGGAGGGGAATCTCCAGCTATCCACCGCCCTTGGCGTGCCGTGTACTTCTACACCCGCTAGGCGGCTTCATTGCTGGGCCACCACAAAGGTAGGAAGAATATCTGGGACTTGAGGAAGAGAGAGTAGGTGATCCTACTCTTCCTCCTTTGGCTGGTTCTTTAGGATGCTAGCTACCGTGTCAAGGTACTTAGCCCACGCGATCTCCTTGGCTGCTTCTAGGCTTACAGGAAGGGCGTACTATAGTGTTGTGCTACCGAGATAGTCTCTTTGGACTAGGTAATGTTCTCCTACCCTCTCAAGCCGGAAGTCGAACTGGATCATTGTTTCTGCTCTGATCCACGCTCCGCCACTATACACATCCCACTCCAGGGGCTTTACGATCTTCTCTAATTCTTGTCTGTTCATAGTTGTAGTTCTTAAAACATACTCATTACATCTTTTACATACTCCTCCCAAGCAAGCTCGTACCCTTCCTCAAGAGTCTTGATGCCGTCTCTTACTAGGTCTACCTCGCCATTGATGTCTCTCTTGAGGAGGTTGTACTGGTCCATCGACCACTCCAATACGAAGTCGTACCACAGGTTAGTGCCCGCTGTCTGATCCTCGGGATAGTTGTCTTCCTCATACCACTCTAGTGGCTTGAGCATTTGTGATAGTTGTTCTTCTGTCATAGTTGTTACTTGAATTGCTGTAGTATATAATTTACGTGGTCCTCCCAGGCTATGGCTTTAGCTTCCTCTATTGTCTTAATGTCGACTGCGATGCCAACTCTCCACCTCCTGTCAAAGTCCTCGATAGCCACTGCGTACATACCATCTAGTTCGTATATGCTGTACCAAGAGCACTGTATTCCAGAGTGGGCATAGATATCCTCTCTATCCCCGATCTTTCTCCGACTCCAATGCAATGGTTTAAGCTCATGTTTTAGTTGTTCCTTTGTCATGATCCTTACTTAAACATTCTCATAGTTCTATCGATCTAATCATCCCAGGCTAGTAGCTTGGCTTCTTCTTCAGTTTTCACCCCTTTGGCTATAGTGGTATTTATAGTTTGCTCCCAGTTTTCAGCTTTCAGGGTGTATCCATCCTCTTCTTTTGATATTAAGTAATCAAAGTTGAAGCTAATGGTTGCTGCTTCCAGTGTGTTGCTGTAGCATGCTGATTTTTCCCATTCTAGAGCTTCTAGCTCTTGTTCTAGATACTCTCTTGTCATCTTGTCTTTTTGTTAGTATGTCTCGAACTTCATTGTGTCTCCTATCTTGGCCCTCATGTATCTATCCTTATCAACCTTGACCTCAATGACCTCATCACTGTTGAGCTTCACCTTGAGGTACCACTGGTCAGGTCGGTAGAATAATCCCAGGTTGGTGCCTGCAGGATTGACCCTCTTCTTAATGATTACTCCTTCTGATCGCAGCATCTTCTGAGTTTCCTGCTTCTGTTTATACTCGTCTGTCTGTGTGTAACAGAATGAGCTTATCACGAAGGCGAGGACTAGTATAGTCCAAGTGAGTCCCCATATTATCTGCAAGAGTCCTGGTTCAGGTACTCTGTCGTAGTGTCCCATAGTTTTTATTATTTAGCATTCCACCGACTACCCCATATAGAGATAGCCGGTGGTCTGCTTGTTACGTATATACTACTTAGTCTAGAGAAGACTAGTTAGCGATAGGGTTGTTATCCTCGTTTTTGCTTTCTACGCCTAGACGCTTGAGCTGAGCGTTGATAATATCAAGCTGTATCCCCTCCAGCTTTACAGCCATTGAGGAAGAGAGCTTGGTGGACATAGCGAGAGCCGTGATGGTGGTCATACCCTCAGAGAAGAGCTTAGCTGTTGCACCTGGATCTTCGTGGTTGACGACCGCCCGGTTCATCTTGAGGAAGAAGTCCATAGTAGCGTCGGCTAGTTCTTCTGCGCTCTTAGCTACATCGATGAAGTTCTCGGTCTTAGTCTTGCTTGCTTCTAGCTCCTTGATGCGGAGCTCCTTTTCTTCTTGCGTCATTGTCTGTTAGTTTTCTTTGTCTTCTTTGATCTGCTTGATGATGAACTGATCTACGATAGAGTCCTCAAGGAACGCTACGATAGGCGTGTCCTTGATAGAGAGGATCGTCTCCTGGCTGCTCTCACCGTCAAAGTCCTTCTTGAACTTAGTGGCGAGCGCAAAGGCCGCTGTGAAGTCCTCTACGGAGAGGAAGAGCTTACGTGTGGTGCTCTTTGCCACATTGCCAACCTCAGAGATCGTGTCTACCTGATAGGTGACGAGGAAGAACATCGGATACTGATCCTCACGCAGCTCTTGCATCTCGAGCTCAGCCTTGACGACCTTGAGAGAGTCGATCTTGAGGCTGTCCTTCTTGTAGGCATACTGACGTGTCACCCATTTCTCGATGAGGATCTCAGCGAAGGCGTAGTTAGGTGCTTCGACGAGGTAAGACTCGGACATCTTCTCATCAAAGGTGGTCTCATAGGAGACCTTAGCTTGGAATAGCTTCATTTTAAGTTGTGATTAGAGTTATACTTCCCCATTGCTAGGGTTCATAAGTTCTGGGAGATTCTCTTTAATTTATGAGAATTGAAGAGGATTACTCATCTCTCTCTTCCTCAGGATTGAGGGTCTCTGAGATCCATAGGAGCTCATCTTCGATGTGAGGAGAGCGATGAACTCTCTTCTCTTTGTCTCCGGTGATATCGCCTTCTATGTTGATCATAGAGTGGACTACCTCGATGTTTGTCTCGAAGTAGTCCATTGTTGCACCGTGGACCTTATCAATCGTTATTGTCGCGATACGTCTTTCCATTGATTTGTCGTTGTCTATTGATGTTTTCGATGGCTCTTACGATCCATGCAGCCGCTTCGTGGGCCGTCCTGGACCCAGGAGATTCTAACGTGTTGGCTGAGTATCCGGCTGTTTTTGTTATCTCCTCATCCATCTCGACCATCGACTGATAGAAGAAGCTGGGTGTCTCGTTCTTACCGACGACTTTGATCTCAGCACCTACTGTCGGTCCTTCGTGCTCTAGATATATGATGAACTTGATAGATGTCTTAGAGCTGTCACTTATCTTCACCACGTTGAACCCTCTGTATTTTAGAAGCTCCATCATATAGCCTGTTGCGTCACGCTCCTCTTTTGCCCAGATCTGATCTAATCTACTGGATCCAGCTGGTCCTTGTACTATGTCTGGTGGCATCTGAAGAGTGTTAAGCTCCGGGATCTCCTTTCTTGAGATCTTGATGCACTTACTCTTCTCATCTTGGTAGATCCTATATCCCTTCCTGAAGAAAGGGGTAACGATCATACTGATTTCTAGGGGTGAGAGCTTCTGCATACCTACTGTGTAGCTCTTATCTCTCCTATTCTCATATCCCACCTGAGTCCATATAGGCTCCTCTGAGAGCGTCAAAATGTATGGGTGGTTATACCGCCTTACGTGGTCTAAGATCTCGTCTTGTACGGCCCCTACGATCCAATTACGGCAATCCCACACAGGTCTATTGCCTTCATACTTCTTGATAGGCCACAACTCCTCTATCATAGTGAACTCCCTGCACTCAGGGATTAGGTTCTCATTCATAGTTGTCCTTGTTGATTTGCTCCTGAGGAGAGGATACTGTCCCTTCCTCAGGATCTATTACTTCTTCTTTGCTCTGCCCTTGCTACCGCACAGATGAATGTGAGGATAACAAAAGCCCTTACTTCTGTGGGGTACCCACTCGCCAGGATCAAATAAACGCCCTGTACGAAGAGATAAAGTCTTATGAGGTCTATCATACTACTCGTATCGTTGTAGGCGCATACAGACGGCTACAGATAGGCACATGGCTACCTGAGTGATGCCGGTAATCATGTCAGTCTCGAAGAATACCACAGCACTAAGTCCTGCGATGAAGGAGATGAGTACCATGGCGATGGAGCGTAGTAGCTCGTTTCGGTTCTTTCTTGTCATATCTTTTACTTTGCTTTGTCTAGTTTGATCTTAACTTCCTTGATGAAGAACTCCCTGAATTCAGATAGGCGTTCAAGCGTGTAGATCAACATGCTTGCTACTCTAGTTAGTGGTACTCCATCTTCGAGTTCTTGCTTATGGTTGGTTTCCCCGATCTCGTTTATCTTGATTCTCCGTACTTCGTCTTGATGTTTGTATTTTACTTCTATGTAGCCGCGTGCAATTACTCTTACCTGATCTGGCTTATCCTGTGCAAGATCTTTGATATCCACCTTGATGCTGATGTCTCCCATCCAGATTGATTCTCCAACACGCAAGACTCCTGATAGCTGTAGCATCTCCATGATTGTGGTCATTCGTAATAGCTCGGATTCCATACGCTGTATTTTCCTAACGCACGATGCTATATACTCATAGGCTCGTCTCTCGTGCCTGCTTAGCATGTAGTAGTCCAATCCAACACCACAGACTCTCGCAATTTCTATTCCTTTCTTCTTCCGGTTCTTTCTCTTCCTTTGTTCGATCGGACTCTTTTTTCTGTAAATCTCCTGCGCCTCGGAGACCAGGTGAATCAATTGCATATCCATATTCTTGTCTTATTCACTTAGCCACTTCTGAACCTTCTCCATAAAGGTCCTTTCAAACTCATCAAACTCCTGAAGGGTGAAGTTGAGTAATTTCTCAACCTTTTCCTCCCAATCAATAATATTGGTTTTCAGGCTTGTCGTCATTGGCATTCTTTGTGGTATATATAGGTCATCATACTCTTCGTATGACTTTCGTATTGACACCCTTATATAGATGTAATCTTGGTCATGGGATGTTTCCCCTGGTCTCAGTCTCACAGTGATATGTGCCGGCTTTTTCTTCGTTTCATAATAATCGAACAGCTCGGCTACCGTTGTGATATTCTTGCTCGTCAGCTCTCTCGTGATCTCGCAGATATACCACATCCTTCTCCTCAATTTGCTTACCTTGAGGAGAAGCGATGCCATCTTTTGAATCTTTCGTCTTGTGACTCTTGGAGCTGTTGAGTAGTAGATGTCATCCATCGTTAGCATCCTCTTAATGCTCGTCACAGTGTTATCCCTGTGCTTCTTCTTTAGCTCCTTGAGTTTCTGTATATCCAGGGCCTTCTGAGACACCTTCCCAAGTAGATCCTTTAGATTTTCGACTCTTTCTCTGTTGTCCATAGCTTATACTATTAAAGGCCCCCTCATTCCTGAGGAGGCCCAGATTCTACTTGACTTGTTCAAATTCCCTCTTTAGTTCACCATTATTGAACACTCCGTATAGTAGAGTGTCCCGGCTAAACAAGAAGTGATCGCCCTTTTTGAGCTCTAGATATCCTCCGTGGAAATAGACGTAAAGTCCACTGGCATCTTCTGTTACTGGTAATGTCATCCCAGTCTGCACGCGTATTCCCATTTCATTGTTAGGGTCATTGACCTGCTTGTAGAACTCTTCTATGTTCTTACCGTTGTATTGCAGGCCCTTGAAGATGATCCCATCCCGACTTCTGTATATCTTAATCATAGTTTCGATTGCTTTAATACTTGATAGATCTCATCTGCGACCCATTCCTTGACTTCCTCTTCCATCTCCTGGAAGGTCTTGCCTGCGCAGATCTCTGTTGAGTAGCCTGGATGAATGGCGTTTGCGATCCACCCTTCTGCGAAGGGATCCCTAACTGCTAGGATACGCATTCCCCATACTGGGTCCCATACGCATCTCGTAGTACCGGTCTCCTTCCCAGCTGGGCTTACCCACTCTGGGTCCTTCATTTGTTCCTTGATTTGTTCCTTTGTGATCATAGTTGTTGTTGCTTATTAGTGGTTGAGGAGGAGGTAGTATATCTCTCCTACTGGTTTAGTATGAGGTTCTTGTGATGCTCTCGGCAGGCCTTGATAGCATTCTCCACACTATTGAACTTCTGTCCGAAGAGCTCCGCTGGTGATGTGATCATGATCTCACCATCGCGCTTGGTGACCTCGTAGAATACATCCAGACTAGATTGGCAGTACCAGTTATCACTCCTGATATAGGGGTAGTACTTGAAGTGTAGAGGCTCGAACCCAAATAGCTTGTTTAGCTCTTCATCCTTATCCATAGGTCTCTGTATTAACAAAACATCCCCAGCCCTCCTATAAAAGGGCCAGGGATGCCTTGATTGTTAGCTTATTACTACTCTAGTAGTTCTTGCCGTGCTTGTAGGGGCGCATCTCGTTGTAGCGCATCTTGACCTGGATGTGCTTCATCAGGTTGAAGTTCAGGGTCTCAGCGATGAGACGCATCTCTGTGATGATGTGACAGAGTGACCCTACTAGTCCGTACTGGATATCCATATATCCTGCAGTCCTGATGATGTAGTAGATACGCGACGGCATTGATAGCTCCTTGTATGTCTCCATCTTTCCCTTCTCCTCAAGTTCTATCCTGAGGTTCTTGTCCATCTGTGACAGCGTATCTACTAAATGAGTGCGCATCTCGCTCTCACCATTGTTGGCCAGAGCATCAAGCGCGCGGATGACCACGTCAGCACCCTCGTCCTCGTAGTTGTTCTTGACCTCTTCCTCAAAGCGCTTTTTGAACTTCTCGTCATCGGTCTCGTTGATCAGCTCGTCGAGGTCGACCTTGGTGATGAGACCTGCGCGGTGAGCGTTGATCATCTCTCCAAGCTCAGAGACGATCATCCCTTGGTAGTGGGATGGTGGAAGCTCCTCATCCCAGAAGCCCTTGTTGACGGCGTTCTTGTGGATCTCGATGCCGATGATGGCGAGATTGCCCCATTCAAATTCTCCTTGATACATGTTCGTTCTTGATTATAATGTTTTGAATCGTTCCCCAATGCTGGGGCTATACTGCATGATTATTGATCTTCCCCCTATGTCATTCAGGTCTATTCCATTCTCGCTCTTCTCTAAGGCTTCCTCTAGGTAGCCTCGTAGTGTTGCCCTGGAATGATGTATGACCTCCGAGATAATACTCTCCGCCTCTTCTTCCATCTCTTGGTCTTCTAGTCGTATGAGTCTGAGCCCATAGAACTTATAGAGTGCGGATGGTATGACCGGCTTTACTTCTATGCCCTTTATGTAGCTATCGATGTACCATTGGTTTTGGTCGTCAGCCTCTGTCAGGCCTACGGAACAAAGCTCTAGAGCAAAGAATCTTGATTGGATAGCCCATTCAAAATCCTTTTCGATAGGCATGATCCCATACTTCTGTGCTGCGATTAGTGATATGCCTATAGAGATAACTGAGTCTTCGATCGCAACGAGAATGGTCTTTCCTTCCTTGTCAAGCGATGTATTAGGCATAAACACTTCGAGTTGCAGCTCTTCTCTTAGGTCCTTGCTTTTCTGACTATCTTCCTCATTGAGGATAGAGTAAGCTATTGCAAGCTGCCCGAAGAGTTTTACTCGCTGTCTTAGATCTTCTGTCATTGTCTAAACTCGTTTGTGACCTTAAACACATTGACGTAGCAATAGAGCTCTAATGGCAGCTCATCATTGCTCCACCGCTTGAACTGCTCAGGCGTGGTGAAGTTCTTGCCAGAGATCTTCTGGGCGAACTTGATTGCCTCTTCCTCAGAATGGAAATACTCAACAATGTCCTTGCCATTGAGACAGATATCCACCTTGGCTCGCTCAGGGTAGGTGTTACCCTCGGCGTCGTTAGTCTCGAAGATCCCACAACCTGGCTCTTCCTCAATATACAAGATATCAAGGTTGGGGAATACCTCAAGTAGCAAATTGGGGAAGTGCGTCATACACCAAGCCTCTTCGGTGGTGATGACTAGCGCGCCATCCTCTAATGAGAACTCTTGTACGAAGGCTCGTAGTGGACACTTATCTAAGAACTCTAGTTGATATCCTAGGTTGAGTAGAGCACTGCCTACCCAGTCGGGATGTTCCGACTCTTTCATCTTGAGGAGAGCATCATAGATCTCTTGCAGCTCATTCTCCTCTCCTCTGATGGTGTATTGTATTGAATCCCAGTTTGGCATATTAGTCTGATATTAAGAACTCGTTAATGTAGATGTAGTCGTCAGTGCCCTCGTCGTAGACCTGGTCATTGTTCCAGCACTCTACCTCTAAGAGCTCGGTGAAGCCGATGTCTGTGAGCTTGTAGGCGATGTCAAGAGCTTCGTCCTCTGTCTTGACGTACTCAGTGCCAGTCTTGTCTCCTACCTTGTAGTCCACTCGGTATCTCTCTGGGAAGTACTTCCCTTCCTCATCGTTGGTCTTGAGTACTCCACACTCGCGCATTACCTCACGATAGTAGATCTTGATATCCTTGAACTCCTGGGCTAGACAGTGCATGAACTCGGACTTACCGTACATCTCCTCTGTCTCAAGGCGGAGTACGACTGGCGTGCTTGATAGATCAGCCTCTATAGAGTTGAGGTAGGATCGTGGGCAGACTACCTGTGGGTCGCCTTTGACGGCACCTAGGTCATATAGCATACCGCCAAGCCAGGTATTGCCGTTGTTCTGCATGTACTTGTTGATAACGCCATTGATGTATCCTAGGGTCATCTGAGGACCTTCAATGACGTACGATAGCGATGCGTATCTTGCTGTATCCATTGTTATCTTAGTTTATATTTTACTCTGTGAGCTCATTTCAGCCCCTGTGGGAGCTTCAAAGTTCCTTCCTGGGCATTTGTACCACTGAGTGATTCTGCGGCCTCCTGGAGCTGTTCTACGCTCTTAGCCATAAAGAGTAGCTTTGAGAAGGTGGTCCCTGCGCTGTCGGTGATCAGGTAGAGACCGAAATAGCTCTCTGCTTCCTCATTAGCGTCTATGGCGTAGAGGACCTTGTGGGTGGGTGTGTCCTTGAGGAAGGCTACAAGACCAGGCTCGAAGTCCGTGTACTTCTTGTTGGTGTCTGCTATCCACAGAAGACCTGGCTTTTCATTCTTACTCTTTTCCTCATGGTCTTTGAGGAAGGAAAAGATTGTTGATGCAGCTACTATACCTCCGAGGAAGAAGATGATGATGTATCTTAGTGGTTCTCTCATTGTGCTTATACTAATAATGCCCACACCACCGGATTAGGGCGATGTGGGCGTTGTGATTAGAGCTTGATGTTATCTCTGAAGATCTGAAGCATGAGCTTCATATCTCTGTAGTTCTCGCCGTTGGCCTGCATCTCTTTCAAGACGCTACCATCCTTGTTTGCGTCTTCGCGCTTCTCAACTTCTGAGAGTACGTAGTCTACAGCTTCTTTGACCTGTATCAGCTGGGTCTTGTAGTCTGAGGTCATGCTGGATTCCTTGTCTCCCTTGCTGAGGTAGACCTTTTCGAGCTTATCTATGATGACTTCACATACTCGGTTCATCATCCCTGCGTGTAGATACTTAGCTACATCAAGGATGAAGTCTTTATCTTCGTCCTTGACTCTATCCTGAATAGCGAAGAATACGATATTGGCGATGGCTTCTGGGTCGACCTTCTTCGCTTTTCGCTCTTCCTTAGGTGTATCTAGGTACTTCTCTAATTCTCGCTTGACGTAGTCTAACGCTTTGAGGAGGTCATCCTTGCCTCCCTTATCACGGAAGCGTATTACGTACTTGAGGATTCATCCCTCTGCGAAAGAGAGGTTGAGGTTCTCGATGAGATCAAGAGGCTGATAGTCGTAGCCCTTGTAGTGATCTCCACCTACCTGGATTGATTCTAGCTTATCCATGTTTTACTTGTTCTTGTTGGTTTGTTGATTAGTTCTTGTGCTCTTTGAATGGGTATAGCTACTCCATCTATGAATCCCATCATATCCTTTAGTTCCCTGATAGATGGATATCGGTTCTCTACCTCACATCTATCAATGAGCTTGTCGAATCTTGCTCTAAGCTCAGACACGGCTACTGACGCATCTGAGATAGAGTCAAGGATCCTGATTCTTTGGTTAGTCTCGTTATTCATCTTGCTTGTCTGCAGGGTACTCTACAGCTATCTGCATATCGATGAGGTGAGCAAGCTCCTTCATCTGATAGTTGCGGATGAGGGTGATTGCGATCGTGAGGAAGGACTGAGTCGGCTTGTTAAACTGCTCTTGCGATGTGAAGGCTTCAACCTTCCTTGTCTTATTTACTTCGTCATAAGTATCTTGTGATGCTGGTGCTTTCGTGTAATAACTACTACCGATCTCAGCAAAGTGCTTAGCCTTCCTCAGATCTTCAAGGCCATTCTTCTTGCGATATCTCACGAGATACTTGAGAATGCTACCCTGAATGAAGTCGAAGTTCATATTCATAACGAACTTGACAGGCTCATACTTGTAGCCCTTGTAGTGGCTACCCCCGATCTGAGTGTCGAGTATGTTCTTTTCCATATTACTATTCTTCTTTTTTGGTGAGTTGAATTAGTTCTTCGTCTAGGTCGATGTCAAATGTCCATCCGATATTGAATAGGAATTTCAGCGCCATCAGCGTATCCTTTGCGTTACACATGCTTCTATACACAGCGGCTACAAGCTCCGACTCGAACTCAAAGGACTGGAGGTGTTCCTTCATCTTAGGACTCTCTACAGACTCCTTATTGTAGAACATAGGTAGAATCATAGAGTAGACCATAGATGACATTACGATCGATTCTGTTAGTTCTATATTGTGAACCACGGTCTCGGCAACCTTGATTAGGTTGAGCTTGAGGATCTTCTTTGCTTTATCTTGGTCCTCTGTCGTTTCGCTCTTACAAATGAATTTCACTAAGTTTAGGATGATTCCGATGCTCAGAGCTGCTGATCTCGTAGCGTCAGCTGTAGGTCTAATCATATCCTTGGCCTTGTAGATACGGATTGCATCAGCCACCTCTACGAATCGACCTCGAAGCATAGCCTGTCCTTCTGAGGCTGGGATATCTGCGTTCTCAATGCAGATCTGTCTTGCTGTCTTGCTCATACTATTCTTGTCTTACTTATTACGTTTCTTTCTTCGCTCTACCATCTTGTCCTCTGTGCGTAGTACTGAGAGGAGGAGCGTCATCGTTGCCTCCTTAGTGAGCTGTCTAGGACTACTATCCTTATCATCACGATCCCAGAAGTAGTGGTACATGAGGAGACCAGGACCTGAGGATTCCATAGATAACGCTCTGTCTGTCCTAATGAAGTAGTCTACCTGTCTGTCGGTCCCTGGGTGGGTCTTGGCGTGTAGTACACCGTCTACCTCATCGTAGTCAGGGATGACAACATTGAGCTCTACCTGTCTCCTCATCTCCTCAGGGTCGTACTGCTTAGGCATCACGGCATACTCCCATTCCCAGAAGCGGTCTACCAGAATGTTGAACACTGCTTCCCTGATTCGCTGTCGTACGAAGTTACGATCTACAGAGCTCGTTCTAAAGCTGGCGTGGTCGAACTCTTCTAGGAAAGAGTAGTTCACGTATGCTGCTGCAATGTGTGACGCTGCGTATGGTCCCCTGAAGAACGTCAGGTGTACTCTACGCTCGTTCTCGCCACTCAGTCTCTGCTCAGTGTGCTGGATGTAGTAGGCGTACTTCTTGCTATTATTAGGCACCATGAGATATATGGCCTTGAGTGGATATGCGTACACCCATGGCCACTTGAGCTTGCAGCCTGAGGGTAACTCCACCAGCTTGTTCATAAGCCCCTCAGCGGTCTTTCTGTCCATTACTTGTGATTAGTTAGTCGTTCTACTGTACCGAGCATGGCGGCTGCTACGGCGAAGAGTGTGGCGTACCCGATCACTTGACCGATAAACCACAGGAAGATGTTGATATCCTCCTCCTTCCATCCGTAAGTGTAGATGAGGAAGAGGATACCAAAGATTGAGATTACTACTGATAGTGCGTACTGAGCGTTGTTGAGATATGGCTTCATAATCGTATTGTTGTTGTTGTTGCAAAGGTACCCCTAATCTTTTAGGCCGTAAAGGTCCTAAGGCGTAATGTGCTAAGATATACCTGCTGGTCATACTATCTTCTCCTCAGGAGCTTTTCCTCAAGCCCCTGTTAGCTTGCTGGTCAATGCCAGCTCTATGTATGTGTGTGTTCCTATACTCGTGGTATAGCGTATCAGGCAAAGCGCAAGGTCTGATGTTCGCATAGTACGCCTCTCCCCTATTTCTCCCTTCCTCAGGCAACCTACCACCACCTTACAAATGGCAGGCCGCACAAGGAGAACGGAAAGCAAGACGTACTATGTGAACACCCCCAATACAAGCGGCAGGTGCGAAGCCGGAGTTCCAAGCGGCTCCACACGCTGGTCGTATTAACCCTGTACTCGGCTATAAGCGCGTAGCACTTATAGACCGCTTATACAAAAAAGACCTCCCTAAGGAGGTCTTTGCGCTCTACGCCTTGTAGAGGACGATAGTCTGATGGGTCGCCTCGTGCGGTACTGGTCCGCAATAGACGGTGGCTCCCCATCCGATGGTTTTACCACGGACTACCTCTACAGGTTTCTCCGTGGTAAAGTCAAGACACATACGTGATGTATCCCGATTATAATAGACGAGCTGACGCTTGATTCCAGCCTTGCGTACAAGGTCCAGGAAGTCGCGTAGCATCTGATTCCCAGCGGAAACGACATCAATCGCCTCAATGACCGAAGTCACTGAGGGATTGAGTTCGTCCAAGATGACTATCTTGTTCATAGCTGTAAGGCTATAAGAAGTTCATCTTGTAGCGTGGGTCAGCCTCGTAGTTGCCGATGAACAGGTTGTACCCGGCAGGCTGATTGTCTACGATACGCATCTGGAGGTTCACGTGGAACACCTGACCTGTCTGCTGCGTAAGGGCGAGCGCATCCTCGAAGACCTGAGGGCCTTCCTTGGTGCCATTAACCCATACTGCTGTAGGCTTGCCATCTACGCTGATGAAGGCCTGCTGGCGGTCGCCATACTGGGTCTTCATCACAAACGTACTGAGCACGCCGAGCTTCTTGAGGTCAGCCATCTGCGTAAGCTCGATGGACTTAGCCGTAACCGTATATGCGCGTGGGCGCTCTACTACGGTCTCAACAGTCTCCTCAAAGGGATTGACTGGTGCAGCTTCAGTAGCTTCAACGCCGTCTACGTGCATACCCTGAACCTCGGCGTTGTTAAGTTCAGTTGCGATGTTGTTCTGTGCAGCTTCAGCTGCGATCTTCGTCTTGCGTGCCATAATTGTATAACGCATTAAGAATGATGCTCCCTTCCCACCGTGGGTCGGGTAGCGGCGGTCCTTAGAGCGGACCATACTTGGTGAACCGAAGTCAATCGGCGGTACCTGCAGTTCCGTGCAGGCGGTAGAGACGTGGCGATGCTTCGCACCGGCGATGTAGAGGCCGGGAGGATGGCGAAGGCGTAGCCACGAACGGCAGAAAGCCCCGACAAGGGATATCCCCCGACGTTCGGCCGAAGGCCGCAGGGGATTAGAAGATACGGCTGGCCTGACGGTAGAGGTACAGGCGGGCGCACAGGAGCGGGTCGGAGATGCCGACGTAGTGACAGACGGAGACGATGACGTTCAGCGCTCTGGCTTCAGCTCTCGTCCCATAGTTGCCGTCTTCCCGCAGTCCATCCAGGGCGATAGCACCATTGCGCAGGATGCTGGCCTTGCTGTGGTAAGGACCATTCTGGAAGATATGTGTCAGCCACAGAGCACCATTCTCCTTCTTGCTTATGCGTACGATGAGGTGTGCGATAGCACCACCCATCAGGACATAGAAGGAGGGAAGAGAGCTTGCTACCTTCCTCAGGAGGCCATACTTGCGTATGCGATTGTCGAGGACATCACGCAGAAGCGTAGCCTTCTTCTGGCTGGGCTGTGCCCATCTAATGATTAGACATAGGACGAACTGTAGGATGGTTGCCTTGCTCATCAGCTTGACGATGGCTTCGTAAGCAAGGCGATAGTTTACGACTGCGCTATCCTTGGTGCCGGCATTGGGGATGGCGGTCTTAGCTGCGTTGATGATAGCGGTGATCTCGTTGTTGACGTTGATAGTATTCATATCTGTAGGTGTTGTGCCGTTAGGCGGTTATTGTTAAGTATGGGGGAGGCTTTAGCCCTCCTCCCCCTTTAGGACGTTAGAATGGGAGGTCGTCGGTCTTTCCAGCGAGAACCTCCTGGTATTTGATGTAAGCCTTCTGATCACGGATGGCATCATCAATAAAGCTACGCAGTGAGCGTCTACGGTCTCGCTCGTCTTTAGCTGCGTTGAGGACGGCTACGTAGTCTTCTTTCTCTGCATACTCTTCCATAAACTCAGCCATTTTACGGTGAGCCTTAACGAGTTGCATAGCAAAGATGACTTCGCCTTCCTCAGAAATTAAACATAGGTCAAGCGTAGAGTGTAGCTCATCGAGCATAGCTTCGTCTGAGAGTGCTTGACCGAATTGCTTGAGCGTTTCCTGTGGTATTCTATATGCGTTCATAATCGTGTTGCTATTACAGGGTTAGTATGAAAGCCACCTCCCCCGGAGGTGGGGAAGGTGACTGTAGTTATTAGAAGGGGAGACCGTATGGATCTTGAGGTCTCACAGGATTTGGATCAAGGCTAGCACAGAAGGCTATATGATCATCCATCTCTTCCTCAGCTGCAATAGCTGCATTCTGAGTTAGCTCCATATCGAGATCCAGCCAGTAATCCATCTGAGCCATCCCACACAGCTTGCCGTAGAGGATACGATACTCTTCCTCAGTAGCAAACATACTGATGCTTGCCATAAGGTCTCTATCTCTCGCTTCAGCACTGTCAAGGACGATCTTCTCGACCCATCCCATAGATTCCTCCTCATCAGTATCATAGTAGAGGCATTCCTCAACACGACTGAAGGAGTAGATGCGCTCGGCAAGCTCATCATAGCTGGACATATTAAGGTTAGACAGAAGGACGGACGATTCACGGAGGTTCTTGATTGCTTCCATTGTAGTAAGGTGTTAGGAAGTGAAACAATAAGGATGAACACCACCCTACCCAGGATGGTGTACGACAGATAACACAAGGCAACAACAGCTAAGTATAGCCGTAGCACACACCAAAGAAGATGTAGCCATAGACAGGAAAATAGCCGGAAAAGAAACAGCCCCTCCCACCAGCAAGCGTATCATCAGGTCGATGATTAGCTCGAGGCTCAGCGTTGTTGCCTTGATCACACGGATTGCCGTGCGCAGGAGTGGGTGTATTATCTCCTGAGGAAAGGAGAATGGTAATACACCCTTGTTGTGGAGCTGGGTTACACCTCTTGCTGAGCTGCACGCTGGACTCTGTGTCCGTGGTGCTGTTGACCTGGCCAGCGTCCTGCACTGGTGAGGTCTAGGGTGCGAGCTACGACGTGTGTCGCTCGCTATGCTCAGCGGTGGGGTACCCACATCGTTGTGGTATCCATCGCTCCCTGACAAGGGATATTCCCCGCACCCGGGGGTACCAACACAGGGGCTGATTGCCGGAGGGGGTCCGAAGCGGGAGCTCATTGCGCTTGTAAGTTCTGCAACTTTCAAAAAAAAATCATAGTTATTTTCTGGACTACCGAAGCGGGAGCTCCTTGCGCGAGTAAACCGAGTAGGTTTTGAAAAATTTTGGGGTTGATTTTTTTATTGGTACTGGGATGGTTGTTATCTACGTGATGAGTATGGGTGTTATGGTTGAGGAAGGGATGGCGTATTCCGATTGAGGAGGATGGAGTAGATATACTTAGTGGCCTTGAGTGGGTGCTGTGTAGGTGCCGGACTTAGTGGTGTGTGCAGGGTAGTTGAGGTGTGAATAGTGTGGGTATTTTGGTTGAGGAGGAAGAAGTATGTATCTTTGGTGTGAGAAGTTTCGACATAACTGTTTGGTATTTATCGGTTAGATACGCGTTGCCCGGGATGGGTAGCGCGTATTTGTTTTATGTGTACCTTTGTGTTGCTGGGTTTTGAGCTTTTTCCCAGCACATCATATTTCCATTGGTTTATAGTATTACAGGTACGCGTTGTCTGAGAAGATAGCGCGTATCGCTTTTATGCATATCTTTGCGGTAGGGGAGTCTTCCCCTCGTGTGTGCCATTGTTTGTATGCATCATCTCTATATGGGGTGGTGCATACTTCTTTGATATGTATTATCTTTGTGGCGGTAGGTAATTGGCTTCATATTGATTGTTTAGTTAGGGTTACATGCACTGCTCCTCGGGGTGGTGCATGTTCTCGTATAAAGGTGTATCTTTGCACTGTTGAGTCTCCCATACTATTTAGGTTAGTTGTTAAACTGGGTCTGCGCATCACTCTCATGGGTGGTGCGCATATCTTTTGTACCTTTGTGGTGTGGATATAATAGGTTAATTGGCTAATCAAGTGTAGCTTGATTTTGGTACGCACTGCCTGGGAAGGTGGTGCGTATTGCTTTTGGGGATTTGAGGAAGAGGTAGTATCTTTGCTGTGTAATAAATCTTATCGTTATTCTTGGGCTGTGGGCTTAGTCCCGCAATTTCCATTTCAAGTTTGTCTATCAGCTGTGCGCTACTCGGGAGAGTGGCGCATGGTGTTTTGGTAGGTTAGGGATTATGTATACCTTTGCGGTGAAGGGTGGCGACCTTTCTGCATCGTATCTTATCTTTTATCTCTGCCCCTCGGGGCTTGGAGTGTGATCCAAAGGCTTGGGCCTGGCTGTGCTGGGTGGCGGTGCCGCGGTGGTTCGATTCCCCCACACTCTACACTGACTGGTACTGTAGGTGCTCCTGACGAGGATAGGGTTTGATTCCCTACGGTCAGGTCTTATCACTGCTCTCTCCTCATGAGGAAGACAGCAGCACATTGCGCTTGTAGGGCCCTATCCCCGAAGGCGCTGGTCCGCAACTGATAGGTCGGTCAAGCGGATAGTGGTGTGAGATGGCGGCAATTCAGTGATCCGTTCGGTACACTTTATTACTCACAAATGGGGGACACCAAAGACGTGCCTAAGATCCCCTGCCAATACGAAGGTATATCAGGCTACCTTCGAGTAGAGGTCGGACGATGACACCGAGACCTCGCAATGACGCTCACCTTTCCATAGGGTGGGCGTCGCTCTTTTATACGCCACCACAATGTCCTCTTTCCTCAGGCCATATAGTTATGCCTTACCTTTGTGGCATAACATAGTACGTACATATATGGCAAAAGATAATCAACCACAAATATCAGCACCTCTACGTGGTGCCGCTGACTCTACCAAGGTCAAGCGGTTCTATAGTAGTGGCAATGGCTCTGTCAATACTACTGGGTTTGGCGAGTACATAAGCCAGCCTAATAACGTAGCTAACGATGGTGACACCGGCAACATTGTCTCTAAGCTAGCTAATGCTGGAGCTATAGGATCTATAGGTGCTACACTAGCTGCTATCACCGGTAGGGTAGGTGTCAATGCAGCCTACTCTGGTGGTAAGACTCTTGTGAAGCCCATGGCTAGGGCTGCCTATGGTGTAGCCGCTGTAGGTAGGAATATTGCTGACAGGGTCATGAGGAAGGAGGTAATAGTTCCTATCGGAGAGAATGCCGCTCGATATGCAGATAAGGCTGAGAAGGCTGGCTCTTGGTTTGGTAAGGCCGCTAACACTGATGGAGCTATCGTCGGTGGTAAGGCCATTAAGGGTGGCGCTAAGCTAGCCAAGTTCGCAAAGTACTCTAACATCGTCAAGAACTTCGGACCAGCGGCTACCGCTGTAAGCGCAGGGCTAGCGGCTCTAGCTGCCAATGCGTCACTACATGCAAAGTATGACCCTGAGAAGCTGCCCAGGTATCACACCGGTGAGATGGGTAGTGATGTCAAAGGCTATAGGATAGGTAGTCGTGCAGGACTTGTCAACCCAAACTTCGTAGGTGACAATATCGTTGGTGGTGCGACTGAATTAGCCAGGACGATGATTAGTGGTGGCCAGCAGGTGAAGGGAGCCATCAAGAGTGGCGGAAAGGCTGTGATGAAGTTCTTTGGTGTTCCTGAGGAGACGGCTGATAAGATCGCTGGCGCAGGATCAAGGTATGCAGCTGGCATCCTAACAGGACCTCTATCCCATGACGCTGTCTACAATCAAGTCGATGGCTTCCTCAAGAGATACAGCACCGAGGGTGATATTGACCACGACAAGGTCTACGGAAAGGACACACGTGGCCGTATGATGGCAGACCTCTTCGTCAGGGCTAAGCTCCGAGGTATGGAGGGTGTGCCTAACTCTTACCTCGCCGTCAATGAGGCAGACCGTGAAGCAGCTAAGCTGTACAAGGAAGGCAAGCTGGAGAAGGCCGCACTCGACCAGACACCTGCAGAGATCTTCTACAACCCATCAAAGGAGCGTGGCTACAACAAGGACCCCATGATGAACATGGCTGCATACTACCCAGGGGATGATAGGTACCCAGTCTATATGCATACCCTCAGACAGGCGTACGCGGAGAAGCACGCAGGCAACAACCCTAACTCGGCTGAGTATAAGAAGTTCGAGCAGGTCTTCGATAGCTATCTCTCCTCAACCGCTACTAAGCGAGGTGGCGAGAATGAGTCCATCAGAGATGAGATAAGGAAGGAAGCATTTGACTACTACCACCAGAAGCGTAAGGCAGCTGCAGAGAAGCGGTATGAGCCTATCAAGAAGTAGAATGTAGTATCTTCGTATCATGATCTTGAATAGCAAGACGCTAAGCAAGGCGTTACGAGACCATTACATCGCGGTAGCCAAGGCCTATGGACTCTCTCCTTATGAGGTAGAAGCCATCTACAATGGGTACTGGGCCGCGGTAAAGGATATAATCAAAGAACGAAGCCCGAAGGCTGTGAATATCCATGGCCTGGGCGCATTTAGAAATAAGAAGAATGAAAGAAATCAAGACGAAGATGAAGGGCTTGCTGATCAAGAGCTTTAAGCCCTCATTCAATCATGTTGTTGTCTCACCTGTAGATGTTGATGTCCTCGCCGACTCAAAGTTCAAGGATAGTAAGATCCTCATGAAGTACCTCGATCCTAAGATCACCCCTATGCGTGTTATCTATGTAGGCACGAGTGTCAGGACCTGTGAGCCAGGGGATATCGTCCTTGTGAATATCATGAGGCACTTCCGCGGTGAAGGTGAGCAAGCTCATGTCGAACTACCAGCGCTGGAGATCGGTGGCGTAGAGTGCCTCATCGTCTCTGAAGGGGACCTCTATGGTGTGGCTGATGCAGAGATCCTGGAGACGGAGATCACCTCGCAGAACAATCTGGCGACAGCCGCTCAGCAGCATACCTCTAAAATTATTGTACCTGACAAGAGAATCATCTTATGATCAAGCTCTTCAAGAAGGAAGGGCTTGACATAGTGATCTCTGAAGAAGCATACCTCCTCAAGCCGTTCGCCGATATCTGGAAGAAGGATAAGTCCAAGAATAAGGTCACGGCGCAGCTGGAGTTAGCTTTCATATACTTCTTTGCCGACCCCAGGTCAGAGTACCAGATGTACACTGATCCTGAGGAAAGGACAAAGATGATCGTAGAGGGTTTAGGGATGGAGTCCGGATGGGCCCCATCCCCTCTCGTTACTGAGGCTATCACATTCTATGGGTCCTTCAAGCCTGCATCGGCCAAGATCCTTGAAAGCACAAGGATGCTTGTAAATAAGCTCTCTGCGTTCTTAGAGGAGATCGACTTCCACGCGGTCGATGATAAGGGTAAACCTATTTATCAGCCTAATACAATAACTAACACCGTTAAGCAGCTTCCGGATCTTATCACCACGCTCAACAAGGTAGAGAGGAGTATGAACTCTGATATTGAGGAGAGCTCCGCTATCCGAGGTAGCATGAGGAAGGCTGTTGGTGAGGATGCCTTTGACTTTAGCGACGATGACGATTGAGCTTAATGAATATCAGACACCGCTAGAGGTACTCACACCTGACATGCCTGAGGAGGTGAAGGAGCAGATGGATGACTTCATTCAGTCTGTCCCCTTCATCCAGCACCTCATAAGTCCACACCGCAAGCGCGCTAAGGACCTCCCACGTGATGAGCGTGGTCGTATCATAGTAGACATTGCCCATCCTCACATCATCGAGGACATGGACTACTTCAGGCCTGCAGCTATGCACTTCGAGAAGCACGGCTGTTACACTAAGCTCAAGCCTAACACCAACCCATCATCTCCCTTCGGGCAGTGGCTTCGTGAGGAGACAAGGAGAGTCCTTGATGGCTATGTGCGAGAGTCTGATGGTGAGTGGATAACAGGTGATCTGTACTACTACCTCAACTACAGTCCTATCATGGTCTCTAGGATCAGAGAGGACCAGCCTGGTGTAGCTGACCGCGTGGAGGCATTCCCGGAGATGTGGGAGGGTGTGTACTGGAGGTACCACTACCTACATCAGGCTCGTAACGGTGGTATGTACAATGCCTTCCAGGGTGGTAATCATGCCTTTGAGCTAGCGCGTCGTGGTGCAGGTAAGTCCTACTCTCTGGCCTCACTCATGGCTAAGCGTCTCCTCGTCGGTGAGTCAAAGACCGTACAGAAGCGCGTGACTAGCGTTCTCCTCGGCTATATCAAGGAGTACCTACAAGACAAGGATGGTACGCTCTCTAAGTTCGAGCCTATGATGAACTTCGCCAGGTCTCATACTGAATGGCCTAACAGTCTCGTGAGGAACAGCATGAGCGATATGATGTGGCGATGTGCATACGTCAATCCTCATACTGGAGCCGTAGAGGGAAAGAACAATGTGGTCATGGGGCTGCCTGTCAAGGACGATGACTCTAAGGCGCGTGGTAAGCGTGGTTGGATCTTCATTGAGGAGTTCGGTTCTTTCCCATCCCTCATCGACCTGTACAACACCATCATGTACTCTGTTGAGGAAGGTGGTGTGACCTTCGCGCTTATCTATGGTGTAGGTACGGCTGGCTCTGATGCATCTGAGTTCTCCTCAGCACAGGAGATCATGTACCACCCTGTAGCCTACAAGGTCTACAATGTGCCCAATGTCTATGACAAAGCCACCGGTGGTAGCAAGGATCGCTTCTGCTTCTTCTTCCCAGCATACGTAAACCGCAAGGGGTGCTATAACAGCGATGGTGTCTCTGACGTAACCAGGGCTCTCTATGAGATCCTGATGGACAGGTACCGCATCAAGTACAGCACTACCAACCAGGATACGCTGATACGAAGGATAGCGGAAATGCCTATCGTTCCTCAGGAGGCTATTCTGCAGGTCAAGGCTAGTTACTTCCCTTCTCACGCGCTAAGAGAGAGACTAGCTGAGATAGACAATGATCCTTCCTTCTATGCAGGTGTCATCTCCTGTGAGCTATCGCGCAAGGGCTATGATGTGAGCGTGCATCCTGTCAGCGACCTGCCCATCCGTAACTTCCCATTGCCAGACAATAAGTCTGCAGGGCATGTCGAGATCTTCGCTATGCCAGAGAAGGATGCTGACGGCAAGGTGCAGCAAGGTAGGTACATCGCAGCTATGGACCCATACGACAACGACCAGGCAGATACCTCCTCCTTAGGGTCGTTCTTTGTCCTGGACCTCTTCACTGACGAGATCGTATGTGAGTACACAGGCAGACCTACTTTCTCGGATGACTTCTACCGGACCTGCTGTGATATAGCCATCCTCTACGACTGCCGTATCTGTTATGAGAATAACAAGAAGGGTCTCTTCGCATACTGCTCAAGGTATAACCTCACACACCTCCTTGAGGATACCCTAGAGTTCCTACGTGATAGAGACCTCCTCAAGGCTAGGCCTATTGGTAACGCGGCTAAGGGTGTAACAGCTACTGCCGGTATCAACGCCTACGCTAGGAAGAAGCTAGCCGAGTGGCTCGTCATGCCTGTGAGTGTCACACGTCAGACAGACGAGGGTGAGGTCTATGATTATGAGATACCCAACCTCCACAGGATAAAGAATCGTGCTCTTCTTCAGGAGCTGATAGCCTGGAACGACATAGGTAACTTCGACCGTGTGTCAGCCATGGGTATCCTCATGCTCTACCGCGAGTCTATGCTCATCAACTTCCAAGAACACGATGAGGAGAAGCAAGAAGAGATAGATCAGAAGATGAGCTTCTTTGATCGCAATCTGCGTGGCGGTAAGAGCAACCCTTATCTTTAAGCCTAAATAGTCTATCAGGGTTAGTATGAACGAAAAGAAACAAAAGGGTGGATTTCCTCAACAGAATCTCCCTAATAGCAAGAAGACGCGTGACTGGTGTATCCAGTGCGTGGACTGGGCGAAGGGTACATCCTCTGTGGTTTCCTCATCGTCCGTAAGACACAGCATCGCAAGGAAGAAGATCAACTATGACCTCATGAATGGTATCATCCATGAGGAGGACATGGCGTCCTTCTTCAACCCTTATGGCTTCGCTGACTCCGATGCGCCTGGTAAGATTCAGCACTTCCCCATCATCAACTCTAAGATCAACGTCCTCCTCGGTGAAGAGTCACGTAGGCCCTTTGATTATCGCGTCATCGTGACTAACCCCACCGCGGTGTCGGACATGGAGGAGATGAAGAAGCAGCAGGTGATGGAGAATATCATGGCTGTCATGGAATCAGGTATCACCGATGAAGCTGAACTCAAGGAGGCCTTCAACGAGATACAGCATAGGTACGCTTATAAGTGGCAGGACCTACGCGAGATTCGTGGTAATGCCTTCCTCAAGCACTACTCTTCTGAACTCTCACTGCCGCTGATGTTCAACAAGGGATTCCTTGATGCGCTCATCGTAGGTGAGGAGATCTATAGGTGTGATATCGTAGCTGGTGAGCCTACTATCGAACGTCTCGACCCTATGAAGGTGCGAGTCTTCAAGTCTGGATCATCGGGGAGCATTGAGGATGCTGACATCGTTGTGGTGGAGGACTACTGGTCCCCTTCACGTATCCTAGATATCTATGGCGATAGCCTGTCAAGGGAAGAGATTGATAAGATACACTCTGGCTCTTCCTCAGGACTTATAGGTGGCGAAGGGGATAACTTCACCGTCGCAGAGATGTTCGGTCGCTTCGGCATCCATTACTCTGGCCCCAACGATACAGCTATCTACAATGGCAATGATGTAGTCACGCGTCTCACACCTTATGACTTTGAAGGTAACGTCCGCGTCATGCAGGTCTACTGGAAGTCCATTAGACAGGTGAAGAAGATCACCTCTATCGATCCTATGACCGGTGCTGAGGTGTCTACCCTAATGCCTAGTGACTACAAGGTAGACGAGCTCGCAGGCGAGACTGCGAAGATCATGTATATCAACGAGGCCTGGGAAGGTGTACTCATCGGAGACGACATCTACGCTAACCTCGGTCCCAGGAAGATTCAGTTCAACAGGCTGTCTAATCCTTCCAAGTGCCACTTCGGTATAGTAGGTAGTATCTACAACCTCAGCGAGGACAAGCCTTACTCCCTCGTCGATATGATGAAGCCGTATAGCTACATGTACAACCTTGTGCATGACAAGCTCAATAAGATCATCTACGACAATATCGGCAAGGTAGTCCAGCTGGATATGGCTAAGCTCCCAGCCGAGATGAAGTACGAGAAGTGGTGGTCTATCCTGAGGAAGATGAAGATGGTCGTGACCAATTCATTTGAGGAAGGGAAGGTTGGTGTAGCTAAGGGTAAGCTAGCCGGCGCGCTGAATAACAACGTAGCTGCCTCTATCGACCTTGACCTCTCCTCATCGATCATGAACCACGTCCAGCTTCTGGCCTCTATCAAGGAGGAGATGTCCGATGTGGCAGGTATCTCTAGACAACGAGAAGGTCAGATCTACAATAGGGAGACTGTAGGAGGTGTCGAGCGCGCCACGCTGCAGTCATCGTATATCACTGAGTGGATATTCACTATCCATGAGGATGTTAAGAAGCGCGCGCTAGAATGCTTCCTCGAGGTAGCAAAGATTTCACTACGCTATGGGTCAAAGAAGTTCGAGTACATCCTGCCAGATCAGTCAAGGCAGATCATGTCTGTCGGAGGAGAAGAGTTTGCAGAGTGCGACTATGGTATCACTATTGATTCTTCTCGTGGGACGATGGAGATCAATCAGAAGCTGGATATGCTGGCTCAGGCCGCTCTACAAAATCAGGCCATTGACTTCTCTTCTATCATCAAACTCTACCAGTCTACCTCAATATCTGAGAAGGCAAGCATCATTGAGCAAGGCGAGCAGGCTATGCGTCAACGTCAGGCTGAGCAGATGCAGGCTCAACAGCAAGCTGAACAACAGGCTGCAGAACAGCAAATGCAGCTCAAGATGGCTGAGCTCGATCTCAAGGACCGAATTAGTCAACGTGAAGTGGACGCCCAGCTTGAGATTGCTAAGATGAAGGAAGCGTTTGGCTTTGGTCAGACGATCTTCCGTATCGACGATGACGTATTCTCTGAGGAAGAGCAGAAGACTCTCGAGCAGTCTGATAGGCAGTTCGATGAGAAGATGAAGCTCGAGAAGGAGAAGCTGGAAGCGAACAACAAATACAAGCAGCGACAACTGGAGATCCAGGAGCAAGCTGCAAAGGCAGCCAGTGCCAAGGTGGTATCTGGTAAAAAGAAGTAGTTAATATATGAGTAACATTTTCGAGTTAAGGGACAAGATGACCTCCCTTACAGGTAGGAGGGATACGGACTTCCCAGAGTCCGCCCCACTCCGAGGAGATGAGAAGATTCCTATCGTGCAGGGCAACGTCAATGTCCTGGCCACGGTAGCGGACCTCCTCTCTGTGGATCAGTCAACCTACCACTCCGTGCCTCCTAGCGTACGGACTATCGAAGCTCTGATGGATTACGTCGACAAGAAGCAGATCCCCTCGTTCAAGACGGCGGGATCTGTCTACTCATACTTTGACATGGACTCAGGTCTGTGGGAAGTAGTAAGGTACATCGGCTCATCGACGCGATCTGAGGATGTTAAGAACGTAGGCAACTGGGAATGGCTCTCCTCAGGATCAAGTTCCTTCAAGGGGCTCTTCGGTACCAAGCGTGAGCTTGAGGCAGCTGTCCGTCGTCCCAGGGTAGGCGATCACGCCTTCGTGGGTGAGACGCTCGTCACCTCCACGATGTACAAGTGCCGTATCGATGGCTTCTGGGAAGCATCAAGCACTAACCCCTTCCAGGACTTCATCTCCGGGCAGGGATACATCGTTTCTGAACCTACCGAGTATTTCGGTGCTCCTATCGAGGAGGTCATCGCTGACAGGGCTATCGCCGACAGCGAAGGTCATGTGATCTCACAGACCTATGTCACGAGGTGCATGCTCGAGGAAGCAGTGCAGTATGCAAAGGGTAATATCGGTATTGAGGATCTCTCTCCTGAGGTCATCGCTTACCTCATTGGCATCCGTACTACTGGCATCCTGCCTAACAGCGAGGACCTGAGGTTCAATGATAAGAACGAGCTGTCCTTCGCCGACCGCAAGGCTTCTGAGGAAGAGTATCTCGGGTATGGGTATGTCTACATGAGGAAGAACATAGTCGATAAGACTAACCTCCTCGAGCAGCACATGATCGATAAGGAGAACACGATCTACGATGTTCGCTATACCTACGATCTTGATGGGCAGACTATCAACATCCCTAGTAACACTGTCCTTGACCTCACCAGCGGTGGTGCCTTCAAGAACGGTAAGATTCGCGTTGGCGAGAATGTCGTCATCAAGGTCTTCCGTATGGACCAGATCTGTGTGGATGTCGAAGGTGATCCCAAGTACATCGATGCTGTAAGGCAGGGCGACAAGGGTGATCCCGGTGAGAGAGGTGCTGATGGCGCTCGTGGTCCACAAGGCCTCCCCGGTCGTGATGGCGCAGAGGGTCGTCCTGGTAGGGATGGTGTCGATGGTAGGCCTGGCCGTGACGGTCGTGATGGCATCAACGGCTCTAACGGTGCTAATGGTAAGGATGGTGCCCCTGGTATCACCCCAAGGTTCAAGGTAGAGGATAATAAGCTCTACGTCTCTTACGACAACAAGCAGACGTGGGAATGGCTGTACACCTTCACTAGCGGTGGTGGTGTAGTACCTGCACCAGAGCCTAGTCCTACGCCCGACCCCACACCTAAGCCTCCCACGCCACAGCCGGATCCCACTCCTAACCCTCCTCAACCAGAACCAGAGCAACCTTCACAGCCCTCTTGCTCGTTCGTCTTCCTCAACCGCGCAGACTACAACCTTGCGTCGTATCACGCTGGACTACCAGAGGGGATCTACGCATACCAGGTCTGTGAGGAAGGTAACGGAAAGAGAAAGGACTTTGGCAAGATCCTGTCTGTAACTAGGATGCCTGAACGCGACAAGCCCAACGAGAAGTGCGGTCACGAAGAGTTCGTTAGTCCTATCATCGAGAATGAGATCGCTGTCGACTACGTAGATGTAGTGCAGTTTGTAGAGGACGTTGTCCCCAACGGCACTCGTGGTGTCCTCTCAGTGCTCCTGAGGAAGGGCGAGGCACGTAGGTACGATGAGAAGACCATCGATGCACTCCTCGACAAGTACGCACGCCTAGAGCTCGCTACGTACTCTCTCTGTGAGGTAGTGAGGGATGGTAGGACAACGCTCGTCTACAAGCGTGTAGGCATCCTCGATCCTATCAACAACGATCGCGATGTCCTCTGTACTGTAGTAGATAAGGCTACCATCGTAAGAGAGCTATCAGCAAGAACGTCTAACTTCCCATTTGTCAAGTATGTCAAGAATTAGAATTTGCAGGATCAACAAGCCCGGACATCCGCTCCATGGGCTTGTGGTGAACTACCGCGATGCCGACGAGAACGAAGGCGGTGGCGGTGGTGGGGGTGACACCCCTGTAGCTACCGACAAGGAAGCTATCAAGAGCCTTATCTCTGAGGAGATGTATAGCGGCCACATCGGTGTAGGTGTGCACCTCGTAGCTCAGGCAGAGGCTACCAACGATGGCATGAATAACGCCGTCGTACGCCCTCAGCTTGGCTCTTACCTCGATATCACCGACGAGACCTTCAATAAGCTGAAGGACAACGTTAGTAGGCTAAAGATCAGGTGTGGTGACTTTGAGAGCTCCTTCAGGTTTGACTATAGGCCTCACCTCGACAGGGAGACCTATGACTTCCCTGACAATAAGACGATCGGTAACTTCGATCTCTATGGCTCAGCTGGCAGGAGACTTCATATCGACGAGTTCGTATGGGGACAGATCCTAAACAACGCAGCTCGTGAGGAACGCAGGACGAACGTATTCATCCCTAGCGGTACTGGAGATAGGGACTTCTCGGCTATCACAGCTAGAAGGGTAGCACCAGATCAGCTTAACAGGATTGGTGACCTGTCTCTCAATAGCCCAGCTATGGTTGAAAAGTTTGTCCAGTCAGCCGCTCCCCTGCCTTATGGACGTGCTAACTCAGCTATCCTCTCTAGGGAAGCTAACTGGGGTGATCTCATGATGCCTAACACCAACGCATCAGGTTATCCAACACAGGAAGTCACGTACACCATTGAGTTCCTTGATGGCTCGTCCTTCTCTGGTAGTGCTATCGTTGAGGTGCGTCCCACCTTCTCTACCTACACAGCCTCTAGACTCTTGAGGAAGGATGAAGATGGATGGAGATATGGCTTCATTAAATTCCATGCATGATGGAGCTTGCGTTTCAGATCGCAGTAGCAGTCGTAATACTAATCGTAATTCTAAGTATGGAAAAAATCAAATATAGGATCTGCCGAATCGTCAAGCCTGGATCACCTCTCAATGGGCAAGTGGTCAGCAAGACACGAGTAGATGACAGTAGGGGGGCCGAGCCAGAGTGGACACCACGTGTTGGTGAGTACGTCTGGATGGATATGCAGAACGGAGGCAGCTCAGCTAAGCCAGTCGCTGGTGCTCCATCTAGTTGGATCAAGGTCCTCTCCACAAGTGGTAAGAGCTTCCTTGAGCTTACTGTCAATGCAGAGGACTACAGGAAGAAGGCAAATATCCCTGGGGGCGTAGATAGCCTCTATCCCAGGTTTGCTCTCCTGCAGTACGACTCGAATCTTCAGCCTAAGGCTGTTGTCAATGATGTCCATTCGTTGGTAGGATACGCTGGTGGCGATGTCCTTGACCTAACAGAGGTTGAGGGTAATCGTGCTTACATCGTAGCTAATGCTATCAAGTCTAACGGCGCGGCTCCTGTGTCTACTCACTTCGTCTTCATCTCCAAGAACGACCTACAGAAGATGGATGAAGCATCATATAAGCTCAGAAATTCAGACTTCAGTCATAGCGATAAGCCGAAGGATGAAGTTGTCTCCTACCTCAAGACTCTCGGCGCAAAGATGGGTATCGACACCTCTAGCGCTACAGATTACACAACTCAAGAGTTCCGCTTCCCATCAGCATACCACCTCTATGGTGACACGCCAGATGAGAATGGTATGTTTGCCTTTGTGCAGTACACGCTAGTTCTGCCCAATGGAGACCAGCGCGTGAGTGTACTCGTCAAGGATATTCATGATGAAGGATATTCTGATAATCTTTAATAATCAGCTATGATATCTAAAGAAAACATAATAGAGTCCCTCAAGGCTCTTACCAAGAATCTCTTGAGGTCTAGCAGCGGTATCACTGTGGCTGATGGTACTGTCATTGGCAGTTCATCATCGGAGGAGGTTGTGGCTAATATGCCCAACCTCATCTTCCGCAGTGTACCTGAGCTGAGGAAGGTAGACCCACTGATCCTCTACGATGGTATTGCTAAGGCTGGAGAGCTCACAAGGTATGACTATAAGGGTAATCCCTGGGAGAACCTAGTCCTTGATATGTACTCTGGCGGTGAGCACGTCTACCATAGGGAGATTGACCTTGGCGTAGCGCTGATGTTTAATATCATCGATGCAGCTGTCCCCTCAAGCCTAGTCACAAAGGAGATCTTCGACAGCTTCGAGAATGGTAGGTATAGCTATCCTGCAATCAAGTATCATCTCTGTCACTTCAATATGAAGCTGAGGAGAGGCGATGAAGATACGGAGACGAGGATCCCGCTCTTCTATGAGTTGAAGAATGCCCCACAGCTAGCCTTCTATCGTTGTGTTGACCCAGAGACGAACTTTGTCACTGACCACGATCCGCTCTTCGGAGGATGGCTGAGGTTGATGTATGCTCTCCCTCGCAATGAGCACTCTAAGAAGATCCTTCTCCTCCTCAAGGACGTTCTCGCTAAGTATCCTATCGCTGGGAACATCGAGAATCTCCTCGGCAATGAAGGTATGCACTTCGGCGGTCTTGGCGCAGAAGAGTTTGAGAACGTAGGTAACCACATGCCTGCAGAGGTGGAAGAGCTGAAGATGACCATTCAGGCTAACCCAGGTCCAGCAACATCAGTCTTTGATGGTATCTCTGCCAGGGCTGCCTTTGCCTGCGCTAAGGTGAACCCTACCATCACGTTCAAGTCAGGGCATATCAATAACTGTCACGCAATGTTCAAGGGTGTACGTGGTACTACCACTGATCCTGAGCGAATGAAGAATGAGGTGTACTTCTCTCCCTGTAAGCTCAAGATTGGCTATGAGGGTAAGAAGTATGCATCAGCTGACTATCCTTACTTCGGTTTAGTGCCTACCACCATCGCAGACTGTTTCAAGTTCTCTTACCTGAACCAGAAGAGCTATGACGAGTTCTTCCTCAAGGCTAACTTCAGGCATTGTAGGGACTTCTCTGGCGCTTTCGCTGAGCAGGTCTTTAATAGGGTCTTTAATGCTGAGGAAGATGGCTTCGCTCCTGAGATGGTAGGTCACGGATCTTTCGGTGACTATGGTAAGATCACCATCAAGGATCCAGCACTCTATGATGAGCACGGATTTCGTAGGGTTGATCCTGTAGCGTTCTCCGTGTGGTATCCAGGTATGGATGGCTACGACAAGGATAAGAAGCGCTGGTCGGTGAACCCCACCGGTGGTATCTCCTATATGTGTAAGTACTCTCACGTGGCTGTCATCGAACCGATCATCGATTGTACTTATCTTTACACTGACGCTCAGCTTTATCAGGCCTTCCACTGTCCTCCCGGTCAGGTTAACTGGCCTGGCTATCGAGGTCTGAGGAGCCAGATACAGAGTCTGAGGCTCAGGAATCTCGGTAATAGGGACTACAATTTCGCAGGTACTGTCACTGACTGGGCTACGACCAACAATCCAGACTGGAACCTCGAGTCTCTTGATAGGGAGTCTGTAGTCTACATGCTGAATAACATGAGGGATCAGTCTCGCTATGTCAACGGCAAGGAGGACGAACTCTTCCTTCTCGGTCCATCCTTCAGTCTTAGGATCCCTGAAAAGTGGGAAGCCTACATGACTGGTTACATGGTTGGCGAGCTCATGAGGAAGGGATGGAGAGTCTATGTCGGCAATGACACCAAGAGCCTTGAAGATTATATCGTCTGTACTGAGGAAGAAGAAGAACCAGATCATTTATAGAATATGAGTTGCGGATGTAACAAGGAGGTATATAAGCGACCTGAACGTGAGCCTAAGAAGGTTCACGTCGAACAGCTTTACAGGCGCGTAGAGCAAACGCCTTGTTCTCTGGAGAGCAAGAAGCCTGTCTATCCTCAGACCGTCATGCAGGCTGTCTTTGATGGGTACACAGGCAAGCGTCTTGACCACGTCCTCGCAATGGCCAACCATATCTACCTTCCCTGGCGAGGCTGCCTCAAGGATACCCTTAGGCAGATCCCACGCGGCGTTCGTCGTCGTGGCCTCGTCATCACCACGGTAGATGGTGCTGGTCAGGTGATCACAAGGCAGTACACCGGCTCATGTAGCGATGGCTGTAAGGAGATTACTAATCCCAAGTACTGGTCTCCTATCGGTGCGAACAAGGACACGTTCTACAAGCCCTACAACATCAGGATGCAGGGTCAGAACCTCATCACCGAGTTCATCGATGACCGCGGTAAGCTCCACGCTCTTCAGACGAAGATCGATGGGCTTTTCCGCTATGAGGTGAAGACCAGGGCATTCCTTGGCGTACCTGAGATGGCTGAGGAAGGGGTGATCTACCTAGTACCTAACGATGATGCTCCCGGCACGTTTCGCGAGTTCATGAAGGTGAGCTACATGAAGAATGGCCAGCTCGTACATAAGCTCGAGCAGTTTGGTAGTGCTTCAGGTATCTGTAATCGTCAGGGTGGTCCAGACAGGAGCCTCAAGAGCGTAGTCTACGAGAACGGTGAACTCGTCTTCCGTGTAGGTCTTAGCCCTGAGGTCGACGCTGATGGCTCCCTTGATGAGGTGCTTCGTGTACCCTTCGCTGTTGAGAACGGCAATCTCGAAGCTCTAGAACGTAGGGTGAAGGTCCTTGAGAACAAGGAGGACAAGGATACGATCTTCAATCCTTCTTCTCTCCTCAAGACCATTGAGGACCTGACTAACGAGTTGAAGGCTGTCAAGGCTAAGCAGGCAGAGCTTGAGCGCAAGCAGGATGTCTATGCTGTATCTGGTGAGTGGGTTGATGACGACACCATCAAGATCCAGAACAACAACGGCTCTAGCTTCCTCATCTCCAAGAACGTCGTGCAGGAATGGCGTGAGCTTCCCGCTAAGACGACCTTTGATGCTCCCCTGCCTGTAGAGTGGGACACGGCTACCGATCCTACGCTCTACGCTGATGAGTCAACTGTAGTGCGCACCGCTGTCCTCGGCAAGCGTGTCCTCATTGAGGAAGAGCTGTACCGCAATGGCAAGCCCACAGGGACCAAGCGTACGAAGAGTGATGTCCATACCCCAGGTGTGGCAGAGATGCGCAGGCGTGGTGCTAAGAAGCGTCCTGTGGTAACTACGCAGGTAGTGGTAGAGAAGGAAGCTGTACAGCCAGGACCTGACGGACCAGACCAGTACGACAATAACGCCTTTGAGGATGTCATCATCACTATCCAGCCTGTAGTCGGTGAGCGTCAGCGCAACGTCACTTACACGCTCATCGATGGTGTAAGGCAGGCTAATCCTCAGTATGGCGAGTGGACTGTCACCAAGCCAGCTAAGCCCGGTTATAGGATCGTAGGTAGGAAGAAGAGGCCAGTGGCTGAGTCTTATACTACCTACCTCGGTAAGTACCCTCATAGGAGTGGTATCGGTGAGGAAGGTCATCCTATCACCGCAGCTGACATCAAGGCTCTGACGGCTACTGTCGCTTCCTCACCTGCAGAGGTGTTCAAGCAGATCACTGTAGTGTCTCACGAGAATTCTAAGTTCTCTTACGCATATCCTAAGAGTCTCGGTGCTGTCACCAAGATCATCGATGGTTCGAATGATGATATCAGAGAGAACTTCGATGAGACCACGGTAAGCATTGATGGTGTTGACTACCTCGTCTACACGATCGCCGCACCATTCGGCTCTACGCGTAAGCTCCAGGAAATTCCATTCACTTTTGTTAAGTAATATACATGGCAAGTAATTTCAAGAACGTAGCCATCACCTTTGGCTATGAAGGGGATCTCCCCAACTTTGAGCGCGACCAGTTCGCTACGCTCTCAGACATGAAGGCTGTAGTTGATACTATCGACGAAGGTCACATGTCCTTCTGTAAGGAGACAAGGAAGCACTACGTCTTCCAGTCTTCTAACTCAGTAGATGCTACCACCGGTAAGTGGAGGGAGATCGCTGACCCTGCAGCTGTAGAAGCTAGTAAGCAGGCTGTCGATGCGCAGAAGCTGAAGCTCCAGACCATCGAGGGTACGGTAACACAGCAGGGTCAGACGATTACCCAGGCTAAGGGCAAGGCTGACGAGAACGCTGGTAAGATCGCTACTCTTGAGTCTACGATCCAGCAGCTGCAGGCTAAGATCACTCAGCTGGAGTCGGAGAAGGAGATCACTTACCTCAATAGTATTGAGGAATATAATGCCCTTCCTGAGGAAACGAAGAAGAAGCAGCACCTCTTCGTACTCGAAATCTTCGCGCAGAGATAGCGGCATCAGATAGCTTGAAGAATCAGAGCAAGCTATACAGGATGACTATCGACGAGCTTGAGCAGAGAGGTGATAGCATTAGCATAGCTCTCCTCAAGACCAAGAAGGAGCTGAAGGTTAAGGATAAGGATCTAAAGGCTCTTGCTGAGTTCAGGTCTGCATTCTCCACTAAGGATACCTTGGTCCTGCGCGATACTATATTTGCCCCTGGGGTCTCCTTAGATACTATCTTAGGAGATGAATGGTACAAGCTAAGGTTGGCGTTACGCTACCCAGATACTCTAAGAACGGACCTGTCAGTGCTATCAAAGAAGCACATCGTAATACATACGCGCAGGTTTATTCGCAAGCCATCGAAGATCTTCTTCATCCGTTGGTTCCAGAAGAGAAGCACGGAGGTCATCGTTGACGTTAAGGACTTGAACCCCTACATTAGTGAGGAAGGTAGTAGGTTCGTTGAGATTGTAAATTAAAGATGCATGAGTTTATCGTTAGCAGTATTATCAGTATAGTCACTTCGACTATCAGTGCCTTCGTGACGTTCATCTTCACCAAGAAGAAGTACCAAGCGGAGACCGGAGCAATCGAGGTAGCTAACATGAAGGAGAGCCTTGAGTTCTATCAGACGCTCTCCGAAGACAACAAGAGGAGGCTCATAGCTCTCCTTGAGGAAAACGAGAAACAGCGCGAGAGCATCGAGAAGCAGCGCGAGGAGATCAGCAGGCAGAGAGAAGAGATCTCAGACCTCAAGGCTCAGATCGCCGAACTGGCAAGCCTCGTGAGAGAATCAACAAAGAATCTCGATGCTAATGCTGATCAGATACCCTAAGGCTTATGAAGATTGAACTAAAGAGAGTAGCGCTCAAGGATACGTACACTATCGGTAAGCTATACATCGATGGTGTTTACTTCTGCGATACGCTAGAAGACAAGGTCAGGGACCTGAACGAGAATGGCAGGTTTGACAATGGCGAGCGTAAGGTCATGCATGAGACCGCCATCCCCTATGGCAAGTACAAAGTCGTTGTCAATGTGTCCCCACGCTTCGGCAAGGAGCTTCCTCGTCTCCTCAATGTCCCTGAGTTCGATGGCATTCTTATCCACGCAGGCAATAACAAGGACCATACGTCTGGCTGCATCCTCGTAGGTAAGAACAAGGTTGTTGGTGGACTTGTAGACTCTAAGACCACGTCTGAGGCTCTCACAGCCCGCCTAAAGGCTTCTCAGCAAAAAGGTGAGGAAATATATATCTTTATCACGCGAGGCTAACAGAGCGCGTTTCTGAGCCTTGTAGTACATATTAAGAGAAAGAACATGAATCCAGAAGAATTTAGTCTTGCTTCATTTGGTCTTGAGGACGGTAGGTACGAAGAACCTGCAGAACCCCAAGGTGTAGCAGATGTCAGTTCAGGTGGGCCAGTAGGACTTCCTGATATCTTCCTCAGAGGCGAGCTCAGCGAGCCGACTCCCGAAGATGGCAATGCTGAACCTGAGCCCCAGGAAGAACCTAAGCAAGGCGAAGAACCAGCTGTACCGCAGCCCGAAGAACCAGGCGTAGAACCTATCCATGAGGAAGAAGTCAAAGGTGATAACCTTGGCGGAGACGTGTACTCCGCATTTGCTCAGGACCTCGTAAAGGGGAACGTCCTCAAGTTCATCGACCCCAAGGAGATTGGCGGAGAGCTTACCCCAGACCAACTCTCAGACCTTATTGACCAGGAAGCGGCTAACCGCGCTGGCGATAAGGTTAAGCGTTTTGAGGAGGCTATGGCTGCAAACGTCACTGTCGATGAGTACACACAGTACTCTAACATCATCGATACCCTGAGTAGTATCGACGAGGACCAGCTCACTAAGGAGAATGACGCGCAAGCTGAATCCACCCGACGTGAGCTTATCTACATGTCGTATATCAACAAGGGGTTCTCTGAGGAAAGGGCGAAGCGCGAGGTAGAGAAGTCTATCAATGCCGGCACTGATGTAGCCGACGCTGTCGATGCCCTTCAAGACTGCAAGGATTTCTACGTGAGGTCCTATAACAACCTCCTTGCTCAGCGCGAATCTGAGGCTAAGGAACAGCAGGCTCAGATTGAGATGCACGCACAGGCTCTCCGTTCAGCTGTGTTAGAAGATAACTCTTTCTATGAGACGCTTGGTGTAGATAACGCTATCCGTGATCTCGCATACAAGGCTCTCACAGAACCAGCATACAAGGATAAGTCCACTGGACAGACGCTCACCGCACTAGAGTACGCTATGCAGAGTGACCCTGTGTCATTCTCCCGCAATGTAGGCGTGCTCTTCGCCCTGACGGATGGTTTCAAGGACCTGTCTAAGATCGGCCAGAAGGCAGTACAGAAGGAGGTCTCCTCAAAGATGTCTGCCTTGGAAGCTAAGCTACGCACGCCAGAGAGGCGTGGTAACTCGCAATTAGTCAGCAGTGGTGGGCCCATCGCACATCTGATAGATGGCACCCCTGTTAAAATCAGATAGTAATATATGAGTAAGTTAATTCAGAATGGGCTCCAGCCCTTACAGGTAGCAAGGACCTCTGGGTGGACTGGTCTGACGACCGAGAACCACCTCGCATCCATCGGCTATCGCTCTCCCCAGCTTCTGGCGGACTTTATGGTTAACCTTGTGTCACGAAATTCAAAGGGTAGTAACCTCGAGGCTTTCCTGCGCAAGTTCCCCATCAAGTACGTAGAAACGACCAACGACTACGAGTGGGACGTAGTAGGCGGCTATAGGCGTAATATTCCTCTGATCCAGGCTCGCGACGAGAGCGGTGCTATCATCGACGAAAACTACGGTAACGTCGGTCGCAACTTCTCTCCCTTCTACTTGGTCTTCCCCGAAGACTACTTCTTCAAGGGTGAGATCATCATGGGTGAGAAGAACGAAGTCTATCCTCTCCACATCCAGGATCACCCTGTCAACGAAGGCTCGCAGGTCGTTTACCGTGTAGTCCTCGCTAACGGTGATGAGAATGGTATCCCTGCAAGGGAGCTTCTGGAAGGCCGCAGGTTCAGCTACTCTCACACGATCATCGAGAGTGAAATGTCTCGTAGCGTTGGTGGTATCCGCTTCGGTGAGGCTAACAGGATGCGCAACAACTTCACGAACATCCGTCTCGACTACAAGGTCGCTTCTGAGCGTTTCGTCAAGGAGAACAGTGGTATGATGTTCCTCTATCCCTTCATCGACCCCGACAACGGCAACAAGGTTGAGATCAAGGAGGCATGGGTACACTACACCGAGTGGCTTGCTGAAATCCAGTTCCGCGAAATGAAGGCTAACATGCTTGCCTATGGTCGCTCTACCAAGGGTGCTAACGGTGAGTTCACGCTCTTCGGTGCTTCCGGTAACAAGATCAAGACAGGTGCAGGTCTCTACGAGCAGATCTCCTACGGCAACCAGCACTACTACACGAAGTTCAACATCGAGATGTTTGAACGCGCACTGGTAGACTTCTCTGTCGATAACAAGGAGTTCGGCGAACGTAAGTATATCCTCCGTACCGGTGAGTATGGTGCTATCGCCTTCCATAAGGCTGTCTCTGACTCTGTCAAGGGCTGGGCTTATATCGGTGATGGTAACGCTCCTGCTGTCACGAGGACGAACAGTCCTTACCATGACAACGCTATGTCTGCAGGCTACCAGTTCACTGAGTACCGTGCTCCTAACGGTGTCACGATCACTCTTGACATCGACAGCATGTACGATGACATCGTTCGTAACAAGATCTCTCACCCCCAGGGTGGTACGGCGTTCTCTCACCGCTTTGACCTCTTCGACTGCGGTACGACGGACAACCCCAACATCCAGCTTGTACAGCCTAAGGGTGCAGAAGAGCACCGCTCTGTTATCGTAGGTACGACGAGGTACAACGTCGCAGGCACGCTGATGAGCCACGCTCTTAGCGCTTATGGTGGTGGTACCTACCAGCACTCTGCTAACGACGAGGATAGCGTACAGTTCACTCGCACCGCTACGATGGGTGTATGTGTCCGTGACGCATCGCGCGTAATGTCGTTCATCCCCTCGATCCTCAGGGACTAAGGCTAACTAAGAATACATAGAATAGAAATGGCAAAGAAATCAACCAACATCGAAGAGTCCGTCCTCGTGAAGAACGAGGGCGGGTTCTCGCTACCTAATAGGAGGGTCAATGTCACAATGATCCCCAAGAAGACTCCACTGGTAACTAGCAAGAACCACGTTCTCGCTTCCGGTAGGGCTCCTGGTGCGACAGTGACGATCTGTGTACCTGTTAAGGTCGATGGATCCTACGTGCAAGTTCTGACTGAGGAAGAGCAGGAATGCCTTGTTAAGCTGATGGGTCTCCCCAAGGATGCCCTCTCCAGCTACCTCAGGGTGAATAACTACTGGGATAACTACTCTATCAAGCTCAACGCTGAGGATAAGTCTATTGACCTCAGCACGCCTGAAGGGTACATCGAGTACAAGGTCCTTGCAGCTAACAAGCATATCATTGCTACATCGGCTGAGGAACATAGGAAGAATCCCGACTCTGAGCATCTGTACCTCCTGTCGTTTGAGGATGAGCGTGCTAAGCGCATTGAGGAAGAGGCAGACCTCTCTATCAACGCTATCATGCTCCTCAATGGCATCAGGGACGACCGCGACACCATGCGTGCCGTTCTGGAACGTCTCACAGGCGCTGCACTGTCTCTCAGGGTTGATAGGTCCTTCCTCCTCAACAAGCTGACTAAGGTCGCACAGGAGTCGCCTAAGCGCTTCATTGAGGTAGCAGGTAATGAGAACCTCGCTTCGATGGTGGTCATCAAGAAGGCTGCAGCTCTCAAGCTCATCTTCAACAAGGGTGGTAAGTTCTATCGTCTGGACAACACGCCCATCTGTAATGTAGATGAGGAGCCAACGCTGGAGAATGCATCAGCATATCTCTCGCGTCCTCAGAATCAGGAGGAGCTCCTGACTCTCAAGGCTAGTATTAAGGACGCAGAAAAGTAGACTATGACGGTACAGGAGCTCTCTCACGAGTTTGATCTTCTATACAACAACCTGTCGAGCAACAGCGCTCCAGGTCTTACTGAGTATGAGAAGAGTCGCCTCCTGACAACAGCACAGGAACAGGTCCTCTCCGCTATCATCGGCGGGGAGGATCTCCCTGGTCTGGACGGCTCCGATGAGAACAGGTCTCGTCTGCACACTCTCCTCAAGGACTATGAAGCTGTAGCATCTGTCACGACCACTACTAGGGAGCTGAAAGGCATCCAGGGCGTGACAAGCTATTCTAGGTTCTTTGCCACACCAGAGGATATGATACAGCCTCTCTACGAGTATGTCAGTGGTGTAGGTGGTTGCGCTATCACAGTCGCACCGGTAAGCCACGACAAGATCGCTAAGAGGCTCGTCAATCCCTTCTCAGGTCCTACCATCCAGCCACTGCGCCTTATGGCAGGTGACATGGTAGAGATCATCTACAAGAAGGATTTCTCTGGCTACTCTATGCGTTATCTTCGCATACCAAAGCCAATCATCTTGGAGGACCTCCAGGATGGGCTCACAATAAATGGAGAGACGAAGGCTCGCACTAGTGAGCTCAATCCGTACCTCCACCGGTCTATCGTTTTACAGGCCGTGCAACTAGCACGTGCCGCATGGAAATAATTATTTATGGGTTACAAGGTTAATCAGGTGCGACAGGTATATGTCGCAAATAAGGTTGAGCTGGCCACTGGCTTTGGTCCTAGTGATCATCTCCCCGAAAAGGGCGACCTCGGTGAGGCTAGGCTGTTCATCAACGACGAGGGCGGCTACATGTACTTCGAGTATCGCACGCACAATGGTGTCGTCCGCACTGACGAGATTCCTCTGGCGAGCATCAACAAGATCCGCCTCACGAAGAAGGAGCAGCTCCGTCATCACAAGGATTGCTACAAGATCACGATCCCCGCTACGTCTACGGTAGAACATCAGAACGTTGACATCTATGTTGATATCTTCGGTGTTTACACGAACACGCAGCTGAACAAGATCACTGAGTCTATCAACTTCAACTACGATCAGAGCTTCAACCTCGACAAGGATAACTTCCTTCTCGCTGTTCTTGATCTCGCCAAGAGGCTGTATCAGATTCGTGAGAACGCCGTTCAGGTATCTATCGACACGGCAGGTACAGAGGATACGATCGGCACCCTCGTAGAAGTTACGCACGATATGACGTTTGACCAGCTCAAGACCGCTGTTACGAACATCAACGGTCTTGTCCTTAAGGAAAATCAGACGTTCTTCTACAACCCCGCTCACTCTGCCCCCACGTATAGGCTTAGCTTCAAGCCTCGTGTCATGATGACTGGTGCATCAGACAACACGAACATCGTCTGCAAGCGCATCAAGCTCGACTACACGAATGCTGACAACTACGAGATCAACGGTCCTGTAGTAGCAGATATGGAGCGCTTCCACTTCGGCTTCCGTGGTGATGAGTACCAGGGTCTTGGTCAGGGCTACAAGCTCCCTGTGGGTATGGTAGCTGATCCTACGCAGGAGTACGACGCTCTGGATATCCACTACGCTCACCTCGGTTCTGGCACTCAGACCTTCCGTAGTGAGAAGGATATCACGCTCTACGGCAAGTACGACGAGCTGAAGGCTCTCCTGGATGGTAAGTTCAAGGACGCTATCAAGAAGGAGCTTCATCCTGCCAAGGATGGTGTCGCTATCCTTGACGAATGCTAACCAACCTCATGTAGAATCTGGGGGGTCATCTACACCTGTAGGTGGCCCCCTTATTTCTTAAAGACAAATGATCGAGATCAATGAATTGCTGGTAGACACCAGGGTAAATAAACTAATCATCGACATCAGCGTATCCTCACTCTGTTACTACGACAACATGTGGTTGAGGAAGGTCAAGGTCACTGTTGGGGACAAGGTCAAGCATGAGCAGGACATCTCTGCCATCCCTGAGGATATCGCTACAGCTAACCTATGCCGTGAGTTCTGTGGTGTCCTCCCTACTGAGTCTGAGATGGCTCATAACGATCTGAGGAGGAGGAGAGCACGTCTTGAGCTGAGACTGGACAAGATCAACGCTAATGCCACTGATCTCTTCCTCATTGACGTAGAGCTTGCTGGTGCACCTATGGAGAGCACGCCTTGTGGTCTCGACAAGAACAAGTTCCAGCTTATCACCTACGATGAGGGGATCTTCTATCGTCGCGTGAAGAAGAGCATGGGTGTTGGTGAGGAAGGTAAGTATAACAAGTCAGCTGTCATTGACACCATCCTCCTCATGGAGGGTATGCGTGCTGCGGTACGTTGTGGTGACATCAATGCAGCTAACCGCTTCTGGGCCCTGACTGGTGAACCTGTGGCTGAGGAGAAGAAGAAATGTAGTAGCTGCAATGACCGATAGAGAAATCATAGACCTCCTACTCGACTATTACGATGGTCTGAGTAAGGGAGAAGCCAAGGACGACAAGGATACGCTCATCGCTATAGAGGTAGCTATCATTGACAGAACCTCCCTAGGCCTCTATGCCACGGTAGAGGAATACAGGTCGATGCTCTCTATCCTCTCTTCAGAGCTATCTTTGTGTGGGGTTGACTTCGGCGCAGGCGATCTCATCCTCAATGACCCTGTAGAATCTAATAGGAGGCTCAGGGTTACACAGCGTTGCGAGATACGTGTCGCTGACAATACCTTTAGAATTGAAGTGTAATGGCAACGTACAGAGAACTCATATCACTGATCACCGATCAGGTCAAGGGTGGCTCAGATGACTTCAGCTTCACCGACGCACACATCGCCTTCCTCATAGACAAGTACCGCGCGCTCCTTATCGAGAAGAAGTACAATGGTAAGGATCCCGGTAGTGAGAATAAGGTAGAGCTGTGTGTTAAGCTCAAGCTGAAGAGTATCGACAAGTGCAAGAATATCTTTGAGTCTGTGAGTGTCGATAAGTTACCCTCAGTGATCGGTGACTACAACATCGAGGCAGGGGAGCTCACTATCAGCTCAGCCAACACAGATAGGTTCAGGCATGCATTGTCAGGTGAGTTTGCCACTAAGACCATCTACGGTACTATTGGTGGTGACAGGCATCTCAAGCTCAAAGGTCTTGATCCAAGGATGAAGTACCTCAATGAGGTGCGCATCACCTGCATGCCTGCATCCATCCCTGACAAGAAGCTCCTCTGTGATCAGTCTGAGGAAGGACAGGGAGGAGAGTGCACTGATAGCTATGACATCACCATTCCTCTTGAGGAAGGGCTAGTGATGCCTCTCATAGACGCTGTGAGGAAGGATATACTTTCTACGATGTACAATGCCGATGACTACAAGAACAACGGCATGGACGACCTCCCAGATGTCTACACGCTTGCATCAGCCATCTCTCGTCAGCTGAGGAATAGGAAAGCTAAGTAATGAAGAGTATAGGAAGTAAAGAGATCTATCCCTTCCTCAGGAAGGACCTCAAGAAGAAGGTAAAGAGGGATATCTTCATAGACATAGTGAAGGACCTTAATGCCGCTCTCTTTGAAGTCTTGCTTGAGGAAGGGATGGTTCGCCTTCCTCTGGACTTAGCTGTTCTCTACCTTGAGCTCAGGGAGTATGAGCCTAGGCTTGTCAATGGTAAGCTCGTAGGGCTACCTCCTATCGACTGGGCTAAGACCAACGAGATCAGGAAGAGCGGACATAAGGGCTTCGTGAGACAGGACTGGAAGCAGAAGCTGATACTACGTAGCAAGAAGTCCATGAGGAGGCGTACAGTAATGCGCCATTACCTCTTTGAGTATTACAGGAGTGCGAAGACTCGCCTCCGCGAACATGAACAAAGACTAATATATGAACAGGTACATAGGTATTGATAGCCTCCTTTCTAGGTTGACCAGGAATCCAAACTTGGCTACCCTGGATAAGGAGGCTGTTGCTGAGTACGTAGCTAGCTTCACGAGGAAGTACGCTGAGCCCGACAGTCTTGATATCTATGAAGACGAGGTGGAGATCAAGTCCTTCCGTGGTAAGCTACCCAAGGACTGCCTCAGGCTTCAGTCCGTGCGTATCGGTCACATCCCCATGAATGAAGTGAGGAGAAGCGGGCGTATAGGGAAGTACGAGTACACCCTACGCAATGGTGTTATGCAGTGTGGCTTTGAGAAGGGTAAGATCGACATCTCCTATCTCGCTATGCCGGTAGATGAGGATGGCTTCCCCATGGTCTATGAGGATGAGATGCTCATTGACGCTATCCTAGCCTACATCAAGATGGACCAGTACAAGCTCTTCTTTGACAACAACAAGATCAGCAGGGAGTCATCACATCAGGCACAGCAGGACTACGCATGGGCTGTGGGACAGTATCTCGCATCACAGAGGATGCCTACACCTGATGAGATCATCGAGATCGGTATCAGGGCTAGGTTCTCCGACATAGGCACCAAGAGACGATGAAAGAGAAGGTTATCCGCCTAATGGCACGAGGCATGGCTCAGGACCATGCAGAGGCTAGAGCGTCTAATGACTTAGCTTACGAGCTGAGGAATATCCGCATCTCCTCAGACGGCAGTAACACGCTCTTCTCTATAAGCTGCATCAAGGGGACAGAGGCTAAGAGCTCTGTCCCTGGCCGCGTTGTAGCTACCACTGTGATAGGCGACAAAGCTATAATCCTCAGTAAGCTCGGTAAGGATGGTATGGTCTTCGTTTTTGATGGTGAGAACATCAAGAAGATCTACCAGACGGAGATGAACCTGAGCGACAACGTCGATATGATCGGTGTCGTCGAGCGCGATGACATTGAGAAGGTCTACTGGGTCGATGGTGTCAATCCTCTGAGGTCACTTAACATCCATGACAAGCGTCTTGCTACCAATCCCGATGTTGACTACATCAACAACACCTGGTCTCTATCTTTTGAGGAAGAGGTAAGTGTCACACAGAGCTGGGGTCGTGGATCAAAGCTACATAGTGGCAACGTCACCTATCTTTTCACCTACTCTCTTCTTCATGGCAAGGAGTCGAAGGTCTTCGCTGAGTCTGACGTTTACTACATCACTCATTCCGATGGTCGTGGTGGATCAGGTGAGGACATCATCAACTGTTCCTTCGATATCGAGGTTACAGGTCTAGATCGGAAAGCTGACTTCGTTAATGTGTATAGGATCCTCAGGACTAGTGAGGGTGGTACGCCTGATGTACAGCGTGTCGACTCTATCCCTGTCAAGGGCACGAGTGTAGAGTTCCATGACTATGGCCAGCCAGGTATCAGCATCGAGCCACAGGCTATCCTGTACCTCGGTAGTAACACTATCATCGCCTCTACGCTCGCGGCTAAGGACAACACGCTGTTCCTCGGCAACCTCTCCATCCCCGGCTTTAAGTTGTCTGAGGAAGAGCAGAGAGAAATTAAGGACCACTATGCTACCGGCAACATATTCTTCAAGCCTGTCGATGTGGATCCTTTCAGGGCTAACCAGGCAGGTAAGGGTCACAAGGACATCTCTGTCCTCATGCCGTATGAGCAATACCCTGTGGCTATCCAGCTCATCAGTAAGACAGGTCAGGAGTCCAATCCTGTGCCTGTCGGTGTGTTTACTGCCCCAGACCAACCTTCAAGGCTTGTAGTGTCTCCACCTCCGGTGATTGGTGACTACGTAGGGTATAGGGTCCTCATCCATTATCCCTCTACCAAGGAGCGTAGGACGATCGCTAATGGCGTACTCTCTCCAACACTCTACACTGTGGCTGACAGAGAGGACGGTGTACCATACGCCTTCTCCTCATATTGCTTCAGGCCTATCACGCGTGATGAGCTCCTCCCCGAGAGTCTCGGTGATATGACGGTTAACAAGTCCCTCTTCAGGAAGGAGGTGGACCAACCTTTCTTCAAGTCGAGCTCTACCACTCTTGGCCTTGCATCCGCGCAGGTAAGGGTGTGTGCTGACGTGCAGACCTTCAACACGCCTGATATCCAGGACTGCTATGATGAGGATGTAGAGATCCACGTCAAGACACTTGGCAATCCTATTGAGTCTTACGTCTACAGAGACACGAGGCTTGAGGAAGGGAAGTGGAATGATATGTCGGCTATCTACGACCATGAGTCTCTCCTCAGGCCCTCTCTGTCAACCTCTATCAGTACCACGACAAGGCTTGAGCCAGGTGCGGAGATCTTGAGAGTCTCTACGCTGGAGTCTGATATGGTCGGTGTAGCTATGCCACTATTCTCCACTAAGGATACTTCCGGTGGCAAGGTGGTAGAGAACACCACGGCCAGACTGTCTGTGTATGGCCAGGCTACGACTAACGAGTCGTCCTTCAACTGTAAAGCATCTACATGGCGGAACAACGGCCCCTCTCTTCAAAAGGTAGCTGATCAGACTTACCTCGGAGAGGTGGACAAGATCCTCCCAGCTATCAAGGGCGCTACGTCTAGGTTCCTTGGTGTAGATGGCAAGGGTAAGGCCAGGTCAGTACAGAGCGTCAGCGGACCTACTAGGATGAAGTATGGCACGTCAGACCACTTCGTCATCAAGTTCAATAAGGACGATCTCGCTAGTAACCACGTCAAGCGTGACACTCTCCCAGCAAGTGCTATACAGGACTTCATCAATACGATGGAAGGTAGGTGGTTCACCCATGACTACGATCCTCAAGGTGGTGCTAACTACGGTGGTGCTAAGAACTGTTGGGGTCCTGTTTCTATCGAGTTCCATGATGGTGACTTCCCTGGGACCTCCTACGCTTATGTAGCGACTACGTTCTTTGCTACGGTTGAGGAAGTAAGAGAGAGTATGAGGCCTAGCTGGCTTACTCTTGATGTAGACAACGGTGATCAGACCTTCTACTACGCCACGCCTCCTGGTGGTGTCTACTGGAACAAGCATGAGGCTATGGACGACAAGAAGGGCAAGATGCGCATCATTCAGCCCTACACCAAGGATTCTGGCGATGTCATCGACTCTAACGGCGTACCCTTCAGGCACTCTATCTACAAGACTGATGCTACATCTGTAGGTTTGTGGTTGATGTTCGCGTCAAGAAAGAGGATAGCTCTAGGTGTTGGCTCGTCGAGCAGCGATAGGGATGACCTCAGGGCACTGATAAGAGAGATCATCAAGGTCACAGCTGAGAAGCTCATGAAGAGGTACAACCAAGTTGACCTCTCCTCAAAGAGTCTTGTCAAGGCCCCTCTTACCGGCTCTATTCTTCCTATTGCTATTATGACTAGGGAGGCACCATCCTATGATATTGAGAGTCTCATGTGGGAAGCCTATTCTTATGTGACACCCACGGCTAAGAGCGCTACAGGAGGTGGTGATGCCTACTATCAGACGACAACGCTCTTCAAGACTATCCCTTCCTCAGAAGCTAATAAGGTGACTGACATCATCGACATTCCCCTCCTCACCAGGGTAAACCAGCTTGGTAGGTATGACAGGAACATCGGGATCAAGACACCGCAGGCCATGAGCATGGACAATGTCAATAAGATGAACGATGTCTACAATGACAGGATGAAGCTCAAGACTTATGACATCATCCCTGACTACATGCTCACGTCGTATCATCCAGCTTCATTCACGTGGAGTAAGACGAAGCAGAACGGTGAGTTCATAGATAACTACACTCACTTCAGTGGCGCATCGACAGCTTCCCTTGATGGTATCTGCGGTGGTATCACTAGGATCCTCTCCTCATCCGACAGACTCTTCTTCGTACAGAAACAGGGCATAGGACTTATCAACTACAACAGTAGGGTGCAAGTCCAGGCATCTGATGGTGTGCCTATCGAGATCAGCAACAGCCGTAAGGTCGATGGCCACAGGTATATGTCTAAGGAGATAGGCACAGGCTCCCTGAGGAGGGTGTGCCATTCCGCTTCGGCTCTCTATCTCCTTGATGACCGCACCAGCACGCTTTACAGCCTCTCTGAGGGCTTGTCTCCCGTCTCTAAGCAGAAGTCTATGCAAGACTATTTATCGTCCACCACAGGGGCTGTATTACTCTCAGAGGGGGTGATGAATAGGATTCACGTCTGCACTAAGGAGGAGACGCTGTGCTACAATGAGGAGCTGCAGTCTTTCGAGTCCTTCTACGACTACAAGAAGATCGAGGAGATGTTCGTGCTGGGTCAGTCAGTCTACAGCTTAGCTTACGGCTATCTCTGGCGTAATGAGTCGGTGTATGGCACTGGTCTGTATGGTCAGGCTCTAGACTGGTCTATCCACTACAGGGTAAACCCAGAAGGCGCAGGCGAGGATAAGATCTTCACTAGCCTTGATGTGCGTGGCGACACCTGGGATGGTGATAGGCTGATTGAGCTTGACCTCACCCACATGGACGTGTGGACGGAGTATCAGCGCACAACAGGATATGGGATTAACTTTGTAACGAACTATCCGTCAAGCATGAAGGAGAAGTTCAGGATTTACAGGATACAGATCCCTAGAGACGCGCAGAGCAAGTTCAAGATGGATCGTATCAGGAATCCTTGGATGCATCTTAGGCTACACTCTAAAGGTGGGCTACTCTACAAGAGCATCATTCACGATATAACTGTTCACTATTACGAGTGATATATATGACAGAATCAGAAATAAGGGCGGCTAGGGCTAGTCGTATCGCAGGTAAGATCTCGGGGGCTATCTCCGGGATCTCTGCCGTACGCGATGCTTTCCTCACGTCCAGTAAGCTAAAGGATACTAGCGGTCTCGAGAAGGAGGCGCAGTACCATACCGGTCCTGTGGGTGTCGACAGTAATGACGCTCTCATGGCTCAATGGGAGGCTATCGATCCACTTGACTCAGTATCGTACTCTCAGGTGAGGGATGACGGCAATGCTATCGGTGGTATCGCATCAGGCATCCTTGGTGGTGCTGGTGCGGGTACTGCCTTTGGTCCTATTGGCTCTATCATTGGTGGTGGTCTAGGCCTCATCAGTGGTATTGCTGGTGCCCTCAAGGGTAGTGCTGATGCCAGAGAGCGACAGCGCCAGCTTAATGAGCAGAGGGCTATAGCTAATAATGAAGTAAACAGATCCTTCCTCACCGCAGCTCAGTCTGTGGATAGGAGTAACGACACCAGGCTTCAACAGCAGTTCTTTGCTGATGGTGGTGTGACTGAGTTCAACGCTGGTGGCACTCACGAGACTAACCCCAATGGTGGTGTGCAGTTCGGCATCAATGGTGAAGGCCAACCTATGTTGGCTGAGGAAGGAGAGATTAAGGTAGGTAACTATATGTTCTCAGATCGACTAGAAGAAAGCAAGGGCAAGACCTTTGCCAAGGCAGCAAGGAAGCTAGCCAAGTCCCTTGAGCAGCGTCCTAACGACCCTATCGAGAAGCGTAGGTTCGAGGTAGAGACGGCTAGGCTTGCAGAGAGGCAGGAACAGGTTAAGGCTTTGACTCAACCATCTCTTCCTCAGGGACAGATCTTCGCCAAGGGAGGTGCTATCTCTCCTCTCCTCAGGTACGCTCCTGCAGCCCTATCAGGTCTCAATGTCCTTCGTGATACCTTCGGTGCTACGAATAAGGATGACTTCTCTAGGGCTGATAGGATCGAGCGTGAGTATGTGAAGACGTTCAAGGAGGCTCCAATCAGGACACCAGAAATCGTCAAGGACACGTATAAGCCCTTTGACACTGACTACACAGCTAGTAAGATCATCGCGCAGGGTAATGCCTTGAGGAACGCGATCATCAATGGCTCCGGTGGCAATGGTCTTGGTGCTGTAGCTGGGCTTCTTGTTTCTGGGTATAACACTCAGCAAGCTCTTGCTGATGCTAAGATCAAGGCTGACGAGTTAAACGATCAGAGGAGAAAGGCTGTGATCGGCTTCAATAGACAACAGGAAGCACAGAACCTCCAGTTCATCCTTCAGCAGGAAGCGGCTAACAGGCAGATCGCAGCACAGAGGTTGCAAGGTATTGAAAGGTCTGAGGCGATGAGGGCGGCTGAGGAAGCGACAAATGCGCAGGCCAGGTCTACTAACCTCAACAACTTCGCTATGAACCTCAGTTCCATCGGTGAGACAGCTCTCAACAGGAGGCTGGTAGCTGCAGTGCATGGGTACACCTTCGATGACATGGGTAACATCATAAGGACACCAGGGTATTCTCCAGATTATGCTGTTCCTCAGGCCACGACACAGCCAACCAATCCCGGGACCATCGATCTCACGACGCTGTTTGATTGGACTAAGAAGAATGACCTGTCTCTCGGAGCCAGCCCCAGTGGGGTAGTATCACCGCCACTACAAGGGCTAGCCCTCCTCAAGAGACCTAAGTAACAGATATGGAAGAGTGGTGGCGACAGTGCCATCATTCTTCCGTACCTTTGAAGAGATACTAATAATAATAGATAATGGCTAAAACGACAGTTACCACAGCGGTAATGCAGCCTACCTCATTCGATCAGATGGCTCGTATCATTGAGCCACTAGCGAGACGTGAGGAAGAGTACTATACTACCGCCATACAGTCCCATACAGACCTTATGTCTCTTTCCTCAGCCCTATCAGCTGAGGATAAGAATAGTGACTTCTACAAGGGCACTATCGCTCCTATGCTATCAAAGCTCAGCGGATATGCTGATAGGATAGCTAAGGAAGGGGTCATCTCTGATGGCGCATACAACAGGGCAATGATGCAAGACCTAGTGAAGCTCAAGGGTCAGTACGCACAGGGTGCTACCCAGCTCAAGGACGCTCTCACTAGGCGAGCACAGTATAATGATATGGCTTCTAAGGCTAGACTTCAGGATCCCTCCGCAGTCGTCCTTGGTAAGGATATGTCTATCCAATCATTCATCGATGATCCTAATAAGGTAGCTCCTCTCCTCTTCTCTGGTGAGGATGCGAAGAGGCGTGCCTTCGATTACCTTGCAGCTTGGAGGAACAGCACACAGGATCTCAAGCTCATCGGTAACATCGATAGGCTTACTAGGATCCTGCGCACAGTGAAGGGCTCTAAGGCAGAAGATGTGTACAAGGCTATTGGACAGCACTTCTCAGATCCTAAGAATCCTCTCACAGAGCTTTACAACCAGGTTCTCTATCAGGTCAAGTCCTCCTATGGTGAGGATATCAGGAAGCACCTTGATGAGCCAGAAGCCAACTTCGCTCTTGTCCATGGCGTGCAGCGTGGTATGATCGGTGCAGCTGGTGGCGACGCTATGACTCCATTTGAGGATAAGGAAGCTATCATGAACCTCCAGCATAGGCTCGCCATGGCGCGCGACGCTGCAAGACCCCATAACGGTGGAGGTCATAGAGGCGGAAATGGTGGTGCTGCAGGCGATCCCGATATGAAGGGTGGTACTATTACCCTACAAGCAAGAGGGGGCGGTAAGGCTGGTATCTGGTCTGGTGCTGTAGGACGTACCCTCGTCCAATCAACGTATCAGGCTGCAGCAAATAGATACAACAGGCTTCCGGCATCTTCTAAAACGCCAGCCAAATTCAGCGAGATGCTTACTGAGTCGTTTGCGAAGACCTTTGGTAGTCAGAACTTACCAGCCGTAGCCAAGGTGCTCCAGCCTGCAGGGTTCACATGGAATGGTAATAAGCTGTTGGCTCCAAGTGTAAAATCAGCAGACGGCAAGGGTGTGAGGTTCACTCCGAACTTCAATGCTATCCAGAGCACGCCTGAGATCAACAACGGCCTGTATGCTATGACGGCAAAGAACAACGTGGCCGGCTACTTCAATGTTTCAGCTGATACGGCTAATGATATCCTTCAGCTCGCCATCACCGGAGCTTATGGAGATGATTATAAGAGGGGAATTATCAAGCAGACAGCCAGGGGGGGTAATACCTCAAAGAATGATCAGCTTGGTGAAATTGATGCGTTTGTCAAGAGCTTCAGAGAAGGCACAAGACCAAAGACTGCTCGAGTAGTACAGACCTCAGATGGCAGGATGTACTATGAGGCTCAGTACATCAATGGTAGCACGAAGCGGCCTGCATCTATCCTCGTGCCTCTCTCAACGTCAAGGAACATACAACAGCAAATGGGCGTAGGATCTGAGTATGACTTCAATACCTCTGAGGAATCTCTCATGCAGAAGAAGCTGTTCATGGCCAAGTATCAATCTGTCATAGAGAACAAGCGCGCTGGTGCATCTATCGACGAAGACCAGGTGGCTATCTTGGATCAGAACATGCCACTGCTTCTTGACCCGACCAATCAAATTCCTGGATATTAAAGATAAATATGGGAAGAGCAAAAAGAAAAGTATTCAGGCCGATCTTTGGCCGAGACATCACGTCCAGCTCTGGGCGTAGGACACAGGAGCGAATAGATGATGAGTTCCGCGCAGCTCAAGAGTTGTACGACATCAATGCTGAAAAGTACCGCGCTTCAGCCATCAGGAGTCTTGAGGGTAGCCTTGAAGGTCTCAATGAGGCTGAGAGGCAGATTGCGATTGACAAGGCGATCGCCGACATCATGCCTAAGGAGGAGAACCCCTTTGCAGATATCAGCTCCAACCCCAATGCTGAAGGTGCTATCCAGCAGGATGAGAAGAGGGCGAAAGAGAAGGGCGGTGACTACGGCCTCCTTGATAAGGCCGAGGTCTGGATGAACGCATCCATGAATAAGCTCCTTGCTAACGCTACCCAGTCTGTAAAGGCTGGGTCAGACGTTATCAGGGGGGCCTCAGACTACTTCTTCAGTGGAAATGATGTATCTCCTAACTACATGCTTAGTGAGGCTGTAGAACGCGAAGGTAAGGGTGCACTCTATAATATCTTCGGTGCTGGTAATAGGTACCTTGCTGACACCGCTGAGTCTGCGGAAAGGGCTATCCATGGAGCTGAGTCATCACTTGCCAGCCGAGGTATGGATTCTGGATTCTGGCATGCCGCATCTGACATGATAGGTCAGTGGGGTTTCACCTACGGTGGTATGGGTACCGCTGCTATTGGTCGTCTTGGTGGTGGTCTCTTCTCTACCTTTGGTAAGCTGGCTAAGTCAGCCTCCACAGCAACCAGGTGGGCTAAGGCATCCGAATACACGAGGAAGCTGTTCTCTGCAGGATCACATCTCTATGGCGCACTCAGTGAGGCCGCTGTAGAGTCGTATGGCGTGAGTAAGGCTCTTGAGGAAGCCAAGGGTAGTCAGCTTGCTCAACTGAGAAGCATGATGCAAAAGGACTTCGATCAGGACTTCTATTCCTATGAGCGTAAGTATGGTGCCATTAAGTTCTCTGACTTTGCCGACACCATTCTTGCTTCCTCAGGAATGGACCCCAGACTCAAGCGAGAAGTGACTAATATCCTATCAGGGAAGACGGACAATGCCTCTCCCAGTGCTGTAGCCGCAGCTAACACTATCGTATCACAGTATAAGCATCATGCTGAGGAGGCTATCCTGCAGAACGCTAGTGATGAGATCGACCAGCGCAATGGCCTTGCCTCAGGATGGACTGCAGGCCTCAACACCGTCCTCCTTACCTTCATGAATAAGTATACCTACGAGCTGGCCACTGATAAGCTCGCTGGTGCTAACCGTTTGAAGAAGGCTGGTAGGTTTGGTGCTCTTGGCAGTACGCTTATCAATGCTTCCGCAGAAGGTATTGAAGAAGTCGTACAGGGTGGTATCAGCAAGGGCGCAGAGAATATCGGTAAGAGGGCTGTCGATGAGATGCTCCGCGCTTCTACCATCTCAGAGAGGAATAGTACCTCTATCGGTATCCTTGGCTCTATTGCCGAGATTGGTAAGGGGATGTGGGATACCACAACCTCTGCTTCTACGTGGACTGACGAAGCCCTGCCTGCCATCGTTAGCACTCTCCTAATGCCCATGTACAAGGGTAGTAAGATGGTTGGGTCAAGAGATATGGTCAATGAGAGGACCGACCCCTTTGGTGACTCTCGTGGAGAGAAGAAGAGCTGGCTGAGCAAGCTCTACGATAGTAGCCCTATTGGCATCTCCGGTGTAGAACGCTACCGTGACTACAAGTACAGCGGTGGCAAGCAGCGCACCTCAGACGAAGCTATCGAGGCTATGTCCAAGATCATCAAGGGTAAGCACGATGATCTCACGAAGGAGGAGAAGAGGGTTATGACTGAGGTCTTCGGCCAGAACTATGCAGAGACAGTCCACGAGACTTACCAGAGCGTAGTTGATGCTATGGCTTCAGCTGACCGCATGAATGCTCTTCTATCCAGGGTAGCACAATCTACTACATCTGACTCTACCGATGTAGCTGTAGCTGAGGAGCTAGCTAAGGCCCACAATGTAGCCACCATGCTCAGTGTTATCGGTAACAGCTCTATCGGTCTAGCCAACTTCAACAAGCGCAACTTTGGCCAGTGGACCTCTGACATGATGAGGTCTACTCGTGAGTTTGGTGCTGACATGGGTCACGCTATTTCCTCTTTCTTCAGTCCTAATAACGAAGCTAAGGAAGCCAGGTATCAGGCTGCCGTTGCTAAGCGTGAGGCTGACAAGGCTGCACGTGAGGAAGCGAGGAGATCTGAGTCTGATCCATTCGCTGAGGTGCCTGACAATCTCCGTCCCTTCCTCAACTTCCTTGATGTCAAGGAGACTGATGAGGCTACCCTTGTCAGTATCGCTAGGCAACGTATCGAGAACACACTCGATCCTGAGGAGAAGCAGAAGATGCAGGAGGCCTACTTCCAGGGTGAAGGTTCTGACAAACTCACCGAGAAGGCCATCAAGGATATCGCTGGTGAGATCAACAAGCAGAAGCACACTCTCGCTGACATCGCTGTAGACTACACTAATACCATGAGGTACCTCAACCTTGGTACTAGGGCCGGTGATCTGAGTGGTAGAGATAAGAGTCGTATAGCAGCAGCTGCAGCTAGCTTCAACCATCTCAGGAGGCTCTCTTCAGAACACATGGATACGTTTGAAGGTGAGCTTGCTGGTCTTTATAAGGAAGTCGTACAGAGTCTTGAGAAGCGAATCACTGAATTTATCAAGGATCGCGAGGACATGCGCAAGAACCTCAATACTGATAATAAGGAAACGAAGAGTCGTCTTGAGGAGAACATCGATCAGGTCAACAAGGCGATCGAGGAGCTGGAGAAGCAGATGCGCACTATTGAGGAAGCTCAGAAGAAGCGTGAGGAAGCCCAGAAGGCTGACTTCTCACATGCTCTTGGTGGCTGGGATGAGTTCATCCAGAGGTTCGAGAGTTTCGCTAAGCTCAATGAGGCTCACATCGATGCTGCGTTCATGGCCGGGAACGATGAGCTTGGCACTAAGCTCGCTGAGATGACCCTTGTTGATGAGAAGAAGTCTGAGAACGGCAAGCTGGCTCTCAGCTTTGCTAGGCAAGCTATGCAAGGTGTGGAAGCTCTTGACAAGATGCTCGAGGGTAAGAAGAACACCGACATACTTGTGGCAAAGGCAGCAGAGGAAGAGAAGAAGCAAGCTGAGCAGGATGCTGCTGATGCCGTAAGGAATGGTGAGACTACGGAACAAGTTGATGCCGCTTTGAATAGCGCTAAGGGTAATGGCTTAGAGAGTGACGAGGTTGATGCCGCAAAGGATGCAGCAGTTAAGGCTGCTGAAGGTGAAGGGTCAGGACTCTCGAAGTATAAGTCTGCGGTCCGCAATACCATCAAGGACACTCTCATGAATAATGAAGACTTCATGGGGATACTCTACAGTTTTGGACTTGATAAGGATGCAGCTGAGAAGTTCATTGAGGACTACATCTACTTGGTCACATCTGTAATCGGTGTAGGTTCCAATAATGGCTACAGCGACTACAAGTACTTGATGGGTAAGGCTCTTGAAAACCTTGCAAACAACAAGGGCTTAGCTCAGACTACGTTTGGATTTGAGAACGATGAGCTTGTCAACGATGTGCGCCAATGGATTGACAGCAACATGGATCTATTCAATCAGGATCCTACTACCCCAGTCCAGACCCTACAAGGTGAGTCAGCTAGGGCTGACGCTGGTCGTAGAGTTGACTCTATAGAGTTCGATCAGGCTACACAGAGAGAGATAGAGTCTGCATCGATAGGTGGTGTTAGCATTCTTAACTCAAGCGCATCAGAGCACCTCAAGGAACTCTTCCATGGCAAGAACGCTCTTACTAATCTCCTGAAGAATGGTAAGGCTGATATCTACACGTCTATCACCTTTGCTGATGGAAAGGCTACTATAGAAGTATCGATCAAGACAGAGTTCGGTACGTATGAGTTTAGTTTCAGCCTCAAGTATGACGATCTGAGGAATCGCCTACAGATGGAAGTTAGCCTCGGTACTCTTATCGGTGACATTGTCAATACCATAATCAATGTCAATGAGAAGAATGTCAAGAAGGCGTTTGAAGCTGCCCACAAGGACTACTTAAAGAAGAAGAAAGAGGCTGAGAAGGATGCTGCAGGCAAGCCAAGTAGCAGTGAACAGAACAACAAGGTTCGAGACTCAGACAAGAAGGGTGTTGTACACGAGGGCCCAGTTCCAGGATCTACACCTCCTGCATCTCCAGCTACTGATCCAACTACCGATGGCGGAAACAAAACACCTCTTCCTCACACCGGACGACTCACGCTATGGGATGCCTACAACCCTGGACTTAACGGGAAGAATCTCACCTCTTTATCGGAAGAGTGGCAAGAGAGGATAAGGAAGTGGTATGAGGAAAAGAACGTAGGTCTCAACCTCAAGAACGCTAAGGGCAAGGAGATCTTCTATGGCTTTGCCGAGGATCTATCTGAGAATGGTGATATCAGCAACTCTCCCCTCGTTATCTATGTGAAGGACGAGCAGGATCAGTTCGTGCCTATTGGTCTCCTGCCAGTAAGTACTAGCGGTAACACACAGGTGCTGATCAACAATGTTCGTACTGTGGCTACTGAGGATAAGAAGTTCGATATCTTCTCTTCCTCAGACCTCAATGCTCCGAAGGTAACTATCAGCAAGGTCAAGTACTCTCCATTTGAATCTGAGCGTGCTATCGGTGATAAGTCTATCGATGCAGAGGATATCGAGAATGGCGTTGAGGAAGAGCTAAAGAGGGGTCAGGTGGCTATCTCTGCCACCGCATTCCCAAATGGCAATAACGCTCCAACGATCAAAATTACTACCCACAACAAGACTCTCGCTAGTGAGGCCGCCAAGGAGATCGACGCGTTTATACAAGAGAAGGAATCATTCTTAGCTCAGAACTATGGACAGACTTATCTAGTAGTCCTCGTCAATGGTAAGGACGGCCCTAAGCCTATACTGGTTGGCATCAAGGGCCGAGATCGAGTTGTTGATCTTGTGCAGGGCACAGCAGGCAAAAGCGAAGCCTCTGACCTAGCTAACGAGTACATGGCCAAGCTCACGGATGAGTTTGAGAAGGCCATGGAAACACCCAATGGTGTATCCTCGGGAATCTACGAAGAGAAGTACCCTGAAGCGTTCGGTAGCTCCTTTGTCAGATCAATCAAGCCTCTTCGCGATGCCGATGGAAATGTAACTCAAGTTGAGATCACATTCCCCAAGCGACTAAACGAGGGTAACACGAAGAGCTCAGCACCTGTCGTAGTAGATATTGATCTATCCTCAGGGAATACCAGGCAGGCTCTTGCTAAGGCCATCGTCGATGCCATGAAGTCCTCTGGCAAGGAGAATCGTAGGACGGCCATCGCTGAGGATATCATGGGCAACAAGGATAAGGTCGAGGCCGTTATGACCAGTGGCATGCGAATGACCGAGGTGCGTAGTGAAGCCGGCTTTGAGGCTCGCTCTGAGGAGAAGGGTAATGAGGAAGGCACAGATGGTACTGCCGACTCTACTACCTCTCCTCAAGGACCTGAAGGTCCGCAGTCCGCACCTAAGACCACGCCTAAGTCTACTCCGGCATCAACGACTGGGACTAAGCAGGGCAGTGATCCATTCGGCTCCTCAACTGAAACGTCTATTGAGGCCTTCAAGGATAAGCTCGCTGAGGATCTAGCCGATCAAGGATACGACACTGTCGTCAAGAGTTCTACCTCTCCTTATATCGCAACCACCAGTAATGGCAGGATCTACATGTTCGAGATCAATGCCGTCGACGGCTCTTATAAACAGATCGAGTGGAGCAATATGCATCCTGCCCTCAAGGCTGATGCTTTCTCTCTCATCAATAGCGCCCTATCATCAGACTTCAAGAGTAGCAAGAATGGTAGACTCCTTGAGTATGGTGAAGAGATGGGTGGTACTACTCACACTATCTTCGTCCGTAGATCTACGAAGGGTATGTCCACTGGAAATGAGAGGAAGAGTAGTGGTAGTAATGCAGATAGGGTTATTAGGCTAACTGGCGAGGGAAAGCATGTTGCTGCTCATGCCATCAAGACTGAACCAACACTCAGGGGGCTTGTTCTTGAGCTTGCAGCCAAGGGTGTCTCATCTGGCACGCCAATCTACTTCTCTGAGCACACCATCAATGGTAAGACCTATGGTGGTGGGCACAAGGTTATCCTGCAAGCCGAGGATGAGCATGGCAAGATCCATAGCGTTGAGATAGAGATCGACAATGAGCTTGGCGCTAAGATGGATAAGATCGCAGAAGATGTCCGTGAACTATCTGCCAGGAAGGTCGCTGAAGGTTTTGCCATGATCTCCGACGTGAAGATGAAGGATATCAATAGTGGTAGAATCTCCGGTGAAGCAGATATCGTCTTCCTCAGGAACGATGGTGAGAAGGCTGAGGGCATAGTCGCTGATATTAAGAGTACTCTTATTGGATCTGAGAACTCATCTCCAGCTGAGGAAATCCGACAGAGCAGTCATAATGGTGTACCAGCCACGACTAAGTACAAGACTCAGATTGATGGCTATGAGACACATATCAAATCCTTAGGCTTCAAGATCGCTGAGCAAGGATATGTTATCGCTGTTGGCTATGCCACAAGCAACGGAGCAACTGTTGTCGAGGCTATGTTTCTAGATGAAAAAGATCTTAATCAGCACAGGAGGCAACTTAATCGCGGCACGAAGGTAGGTAGTAATGGTCTTAATAGCAACGATCAGACTGAGGCTAACCCTAATCAAGATAGAGCGGCGCTCCTGCCATTTGAGCGAGGAGATGTATATAGAGAGGCTCATGACGTAGCCAAGCTCCTTCCTCAAGGTATGCTCTATCAGGCTCTGAGGATCTACCGAGGTGTTGCTGAGGTAGCTCCAGATGTCTGGGGTAGGTATCGTAATGGTGTCCTTGAGGTCGCCGAGGGTGCATCGGCTGGGACTCTCTATCACGAGGCCATGCACTTCATCTACGAGAAGCTCCTCACTGATGCTGATAGGGGTATGCTAGTATCAGGCTTGTCAGAGGTGACTGAGGAACAGATCAGAGAGATCTTCGGTAATCAGATTCCAGTGGCCTATGCTCATGATGTACAAGAACTCTCCGCCGAGCTCTTCCGTCTGTGGATGCAGACCAAGGGGGATAAGAAGGCCCGCAAGGCTCTTGAGGAGAAGATAACTAAGCTCGCTCCTAAGAAGAAGGGCTTCTGGGGTCGATTGCAGGCCCTCTGGGAGCGTATCAAGGCCGCCCTGGGGTATACTCCTCAGTCGAGTATTGTAAGCCTCCTGACGGGTATTGATGGTGGTAACTACTCCCATGTGTCTGTAGCCTCAAGAGTGAACGCTACCAACCTCTCCTCACCTATGGAGGGCGTGGTAGAGTCAATGCTTAGGTATGGTCTTATGAGTGAGGAAGAGTTTAACTCCTCTTACGATCCTTCCTCAATCATGGCCTCAAGGAATCTAGCTCAGCTCGTCCATAGGAAGCTCATGGAGCTTGCGTATGAAGCCCTAAGGGATCTTGAGGGAGATAAGATTAAGACTCCTCATGCTGGGAGTATTAGGCGCATGGAGGGTACCATTGATGATGCTATTGCTGTCCTTCGTGACGCAGCCGCAAACTCTGAGGATGCTATGCATGCTGTTGAGATCATCGATGAGCTTGGTATTGATGGTGACACTAAGACGATCCAGGAGATGGACGCCATTGAGGAGAGGACAGATAATCTCCTTGGTCAAACGCTTGCAGGCTGTAGGTAATCCCAACCTGTAGCTTATACAAAAAGAATCCCCCATCCTTCTTCAGGGTGGGGGATCTTTCTTTTCTAGTAAGCTACGTCTAAGCCATCTCCCTCTGACTCTCCTCTTTCAAAGACCTCATAGTCGGATAGGTCTTCACCAGCTAGACCTTCGTACTTCATGAAGAAGCTGTCAGGTAATGGTGTCAAGTAGTTTGACTGGTACTTCTTGATGTCCTTCATCTGCTTCTCTCTGAATTGGTCGTTGATGAATGGCACATTAAACATGTTCCTGCCTATAACACCCACGATGAAGACATTCCAGAAGGTCCTGTCCGCAGGAGATCCATTCTCCATGTCGTTCTTGTACCTTCTCCAAGCCTTCACGATGAAGCTATCATCGGACTCCTCAATATACCTTTCCTCATTCTCCCACTCAGTGGGGTTGGCTTTCTTGCGTCCCTCCTGGCTGTTGTTAGCTATCCGGTTGTACGTATCACCTATCCCGCTGAATAGACTCATCATGGTCTTATACCCCGCTACACCACTAGTCGCCATTGACTCAATACTCTGTCCGAAGTCCATCTTCTTCACGCCGGCCCCAGCACCAAACATATTGTTCTGCACCATAGCCATAGCAAAGGCGATAGGATCACCAGGATGAATCTCATTAGAACCAGCGCTAGCAAATCCGTAGAGGTCAGCAACAAAGCCAAGGCTAATTTCCTTCATCTCCTTGTTGAGATGCTTTCTAGCGGATTCCATCTCAGAAGATGTAGCGTTTCTATCAGCCTCCTTAAACCTTGCGTAGTTCCTCCTCATGCGATCATAGAGGTCGGTATGAATCCATCCCATCTTCACAGCCGTAGGGCCGAGGATAGGCGTTAGAGACATGATGAAGTGCATGGCAAGCTCAGCTAGCGTCTCGTACCAGGGTTCATCGTCATCGTCATCAGCAAAGCCCATAGTAAGCATAGCCACGTAGAGTGTATCTGTGATAGCTCGCATCGCATGTACAATGAGAGCTGACCTACCAAGCCTGTGCAGGTTGTTAGCCTGCATGTCGGATAGATGGAATGCCTTCTGCACCTTACCCCTAAGTGTCTTACTTATCATGAGTGGTACGAACATAGCTACAGCAGCTGTACCCAGCGCATGCATGGCGCTGATGCTGTTCTTTCCATCTTCTCCCTTGACGTGCATCATCCTCCATAGGGTGACATACGCTCCTTCCTCAAACTCCTGGTTCTGCGCGTTGTACCTTGTACC
>QWCW01000025.1_pt1 | contig 95866 bp, 61 predicted proteins | sample 1972691 | NCBI WGS metagenome assembly QWCW01 (sample SAMN09866698, study PRJNA288562) | Human oral metagenome isolate pre2_saliva, whole genome shotgun sequencing... | reverse complement strand
AGCTTTAATGAGTGTTTCAGACAGACTTTTACTCAGAAAAAGAGCCATTATAGAAACGGTGAATGATGAACTTAAGAACATTGCACAAGTGGAACACTCCGGACATAGATGCTTTGACAATTTCATCGTCAACTTATTAGGGGCTATTGCTGCCTATTGCCTGTTTCCAAAGAAGCCGTGCATCAATGTACAAAGGACTATTGACACACAGCTCGCATTGTTCTGATTTCATCGAACTCACGTTAATTAGAAGAACTCTTATAAAGAATTACTTTTTCCAATCCTTATATGGATAGATACGCAGAGAAGAATTGTAATACTTCCGATCGCCGGTAACTTCCGCTCCCAAGAAACTGGGGTGTTCAAAGGATTCTGCTTCACTTTTTAGTTCCACTTCTGCCACCACCAATCCATCGTTATCGCCATGAAACTCATCGACTTCAAAGACATGATTGCCGACTGGAACTAGCCAGCGCGTTTTATCTACTATCCCTGGCTCACAGAGCATCATCAGCGAGAGCGCTTCATCCTTTGTAATTTCCTTTTCAAATTCGTAGCGCGACAATCCATTATTCCGACTTGGTCCTTTAATCGTCAGAAATCCCTGTTCATTGCGCACACGCACACGCACGGTACGGCCCTTCCCCGAACAGATATATCCCTGAATGATTCGAGAATGGCTCGTGGCCAACGATTTGTAGTCGCCGGCCACGAGGAATTTACGTTCAATCTCAAGCGGCATACGTCAATTTGCTAAGAAAGAGAATAAAGCAAGAGACAACACCACTATAACAATCAGGCCAATAAAGATACCATTAACAATACGGCGAGCTTGCCGTTCTTGCTTCGCATCGCGAACCTGCTTCTTTAGTTTCTTTTTTTCGCTCATAGTATAAAGGATAATAGTTAGTATTTGTTAGATATATTTCAGTCTTTATTTTCTGTGCCTGCGTATTCCATGAGGTAAGCTTTGATAAAGCCATCCAGCTTACCATCCATTACGCCCTGCACATCACTGGTTTGGAATCCAGTACGATGGTCTTTCACGCGGCGATCATCGAACACATAGCTTCGAATCTGGCTACCCCATTCGATTTTCTTTTTGCCAGCTTCAATAGCTGCCTGCGCCTCTCTTCTTTTCTGAAGAGCGCGATCGTAGAGCTGGGAGCGGAGGAGTCGCATAGCGTTCTCTCTGTTCTCCAGCTGCTTTCGGCTCTCCGTATTCTCAATGAGGATTTCCTCCGTCTCGCCTGTATCAGGGTCGGTGTATTGGTAGCGCAAGCGCACACCAGTTTCCACCTTGTTGACGTTCTGTCCACCAGCACCACCGCTTCGGAAGAGGTCCCAACTGATTTTGCTAGGATCTACTTCAACTTCTATATTGTCATCGACTAACGGTGTAACGAAGACGCTGGCAAAGCTGGTCATACGTTTTCCCTGTGCATTGTAGGGCGAAACACGCACCAGGCGGTGCACACCATTTTCGCTCTTCAAGTATCCATAGGCATAGTCGCCTTCCATTTCGATGGTACAAGTCTTGATACCTGCTTCGTCACCTTCTTGAAGGTTGGAAATACGCACCTTATAGCCATTGGCTTCCGCATAGCGCAAATACATACGCATCAGCATACTGGCCCAATCCTGCGCCTCTGTGCCTCCTGCTCCAGAATTGATTTTCAGAACGCAGTCCATACTATCCTCTTCCTCACGAAGCATATTCTTGAGTTCGAGCGCCTCGATTGATTCTATCGTTTTAGCATAGGTAGCGTCCACTTCTTCCTCCGTGACCAACTCCTCCTTGTAGTAATCGAACGCCAAGGTCAGTTCATCGATCATTGTTTTCACTTCTTTGTAGCCCGTCACCCACTTTTCGATACCTTTAACCTTTTTCATCTGTTCTTCTGCGCGTTTAGCATCGCTCCAGAAGTCAGGGTCTTGGGTACGAATTTTCTCTTCCGCCAGCTGCATTTCTTTAGCGGGAATGTCGAGGTAACGGTGGAGAGCTTCCACACGATCTTGAGTTTCTTTGAGTTGTTCTGAAGTAATCATTATTCAGTTATAAGTCGGACAAGATTCTTATTTTCTTTCGTTTATCAACTGCAAAGTTAATAAATAAATGCCATTAGTGGGCGTATTGCAATTCGGCCTTACGATAGATCTCTTCGATCTTTTCCGCATAGCGTTGGTAAACCACATTACGTTTCACCTTGAGCGTATTTGTAAGTTCGCCGCCCTCCACGGTGAAAGGTTCGGGCATCAGTACGAAATGTTTGATTTGCTCATAATGCGCTAAATCTTGTTGCAACGTGTCGATACGATCAGCAATAAATTTCATCACTTTCGCATTCTGACACAATTCTGCCCGCGAGTTGTAGATAAGTCCTTCCTTGATGGCAAATTCCTCCAACAGTTTGTAATTAGGAACAATCAGAGCACTCACAAACTTACGTTTATCGGCCACGATGACACATTGTTCAATATATCGATCTATTGCCATTTTGGATTCTATCATCTGCGGTGCGATGTATTTTCCATTACTTGTTTTGAAGAGATCCTTTATGCGCTCTTTCAGATAGAGCTCACCATCTTTCATATAACCTGCATCGCCGGTGTGAAACCAGCCATCTTCGTCAATAGCAGCGCGGGTTGTATTATCTTTACGATAATAGCCTGGGGTGATAGTTCGGCCGCGCAGAAGAATTTCGTCGTTCTCTCCAAACTTAATTTCAAGTCCCTTTATAGGTCGTCCCACAGAGCCGATTGTCATACGTTCGCCCTTATGGTCGTTGCTCACTGTTGCTGTCGACTCTGTTAGGCCGTAGCCCACCAGCATATAGATACCTACGGCATGTGCAAACTTCTCCACCTCTGGACTAACGGCAGCTCCCGCTGTGGGGAAGAAATTAGAATTTTCGAGTCCAAGCGTTTTTCGAACGAGTTTATAAATCGTACGGTCATAGAGTTTATACTTCAAGGAAAGTCCTAATGGTGCCGTTTTCCCTTTTGAAGCATAATCGGCCCAATACTTCATACCTGTATCTAAAGCGTTCTGCATCAACTTACGTTCGACCAAAGAAGCCTTTGCAATTTTTTCTTGAACAGCTTGATACACCTTTTCCCAGAAGCGTGGAACTGCCGCCATACAAGTGGGGTGAACTTCCTGCATTGACTGCTGTACATCCGTCGGTCGGAGATTGATAGCCAACTGTGCTCCTTCACCCAGACACAAGTAGGACCATGCACGTTCAAAAACGTGAGTAAAAGGCAAGAAGTTGAGCACAACATCCTTATCACTAAGAGGCAGATTCTCATCATTGCGAATAGCAGCCTCATCGTACATAGCATAGGTCAGGATAACACCTTTGGAATTGCCCGTTGTACCGCTGGTATAGAGGATATCGGCCATGTCGTCGAACGAGGCCTCGCTCTTGCGCTGCTCAATTTCTTTGTCGTAGTTGCCCACTTCTCCCAACTGGAGAAATTCGTCAAAATAGATAGAAAAACCATCTGATTCGCGGCGGCGCACATGACGATCGAAGATGATGATACGTTGAATGTTGTTGCACTGATGAATCACATCGGCAGCAGTGTCGTACTGCTGTTGTTCTCCCACAAAAAGATAGCGCACTTCTGCATCGTTCATCATATAGATGACTTGCGCACCACTGGAGGTGGCATAGAAAGGAATGGAAACAGCACGGATGCCATAACCGCCGAAAGCCACAAATAAGCTCTCGGGCTTATTCTGCGAGAAGATAGCGATGCGCTCTTGACGCTCCACTCCGAGAGCCAACAGCGAACGACTAACGGCCGTCACTTTTGCCGAAAATTGATTCCAAGAGATCGGCAGCCAACGGTTCTGCTCATAACAGCGATAGGTCATAGCCGTACGATCGCCATACTTCTTTGCTTGCTCAGGAATGAGGACTGAGAGGTGATGTCTATTCAGCATAACGCTTATATTTATTATATGCGAAGTTACATATTTTTTATAAAAAGAGTGGAAGGAGTAAAGAAAAAGCATACTTCGAAGCTTTAAAAGTGAATTTCAGTTTCATTACAATCCTCTTCATCCATCCAAAAATACTATCATTTTTCTTTACAGAGAGAATTCACAAATATACAGATGATAGAGCACAGAAAGTAAGGACAAAAAGACTGATTATTATAGCCAAAAATATCCTTATTGCGTCAGCCTGCGCAATAAGGATACCAGCTGACACAATAAGGATATCCGCCGACATCCTTATTGTATTTTCACCAATTCTTATTATGCTGAAAAACAAGCACATACAAATCTAAAAAAGCAACAAAGAACGCCTCAACCCAAAGCTTTCCAGCAAGGCTCAGGACTATCTTGAGAAAGGGAAAAACGAAACGCGACAGACCTCAGAGGGCTATCGCGTTTGAAGGAAATATTTTACAGTGGGGACTGAATAGTCTGAATGTTGAGTTGTCAGTCCTTGACGTAGGCTCGGATAATCATAATATCATCTAAAGGGCAATTGTTTTCAGAGTTGGTAGGAACAGCCTGGATGTCCTCAATCACAGGCAAGCCGCTGAAGATTTCTCCGAAGACGGTGTACTGACCATCGAGATGAGGAGTGCCTCCCGTGAAATAATAGAGGTCGCGGACGGAATCGGGTAAAGCCACACTATCGCCAACGGCTTGTTGCACGCGTTGCCAACGCTTCATAAGATTTTCGGGTGTGAAGGTTGTGCCCCAAACAATATAGAACTGGCTACCAGCACTCCTGCGCTCGGGATTGACATCATCACCTTCGCGCGCCATGGCCAGCGCACCGCGCACATGATAGTGGAGCGGACGCTTGGGATGCCCAGCATCGCCAACAGGAAAGATTTCAGCGGGCAGCGTATAGCCAGGACCTCCCTCCCCTATTTCTTGTGTGGCCGCGGCCTCGTTGCGGGTTTGCGGGTCACCACCTTGCACCATAAAATTAGCAATGACACGATGGAATTTTGTTCCATTATAATAGCCATCATTCACGAGCTTCAAGAAATTATCGCGATGAAGAGGTGTGTCATTGAAGAGCACTACCGTGAATGGGCCAGCTGTAGTTTCGAAGCGCACCTTTACGCGCTTGTCGTTCGCAAAGGAGAAAAGCGGCAAAAGGAGCAAGAAGAAGAGAATGCGTTGCATAAGGCGTGCGGAATGGTTAGGAAACTGTGTTATTTGGCAGCAGCAGGTTGGAGCCCAGGGTTCACCTTTCGCTTCTCTGGAGTTTCTCCGCTGAGTTCAGCAGGCGTTGCCTTCACGTTGTTCTTACGAGAGTAACGACTCACACTGAGCAGCACACCGATATAGAAGCTATTGATGAGCGTGGAAGTACCACCACGACTAATCATCGGTAGCGGCTGACCCGTTACAGGGAATAATCCAACAGCCACCAGCATATTGAGGACGGCTTGGCAAACCAAGAGCAGGGCAATCCCCATGGCCAGAAAGGCAGGAAAATTGCTCTCGCACCTCTTGGCTATGCGCCCCGCTCTATAGAGCAGAACCACATAGAGAAACACCACCAAGAGTCCACCCCATAGGCCTGTTTCCTCAATGATAATGGCATAGATGAAATCAGAATAAGCCTGACTGAGGAAATCTCTCTCTACACTGTTACCAGGCATTTTGCCCACAAAATTAGAAGACGCAATAGCGATATTGGCATGGGCCACCTGAGCATTCTTATCAATATCGTAATCCTCAGGAAGGATCTCTCTATCGTTATTATTGAGTTTTGTTTCAATACGCGACTTGGCCGTTTTCATACGTCCTGTACCAGGCAATTTATAGAAGGCACTATCTGAAGGAACGACAGCCACAATTGCCACGACAAGGGCTATCAATATGGCCCAAAAGCCCAGAAATTTTCCTATCTGGTTCCAAGGTACGCGTCCAATGATCATCATAAGCAATACAACCCCCAGCAGCAATGCGCCAGTTGAGATATTGTCAAAAGCTATCAGGAAAACCACGGGAACAGCTAATCCAACAATGAGTTTAAAAGCATTTTTGTGTGCTCCATTCTCGCGCTGCGTCTGTGCCAATATCAAAGCGACCGACATGATAACCGCTCCCTTTGCCAACTCTGAAGGCTGAAACTGGAAGATGCCTAAGTCAATCCAACGTTGCGCTCCATTCGTGGTGGCACCAATGACCCCCACGAGTAAGAGAGAAAAGACGCTCACCGGATATAAGAAAATGGGGAATGCGCGAAAGAAGCGGCAGGGTATGGAATGGAAGAAAATGACCACCATAGTTCCCACAGCGAGAAACATAGCCTGACTGGTGAGCGGAACCCAAAAGCTGCCGTTTTTGTATGCTAACGAGCTACCCGCACTATATACTTCCACCAAAGAGATGACACAGAGGAAGAAATATATAATCCAAATGACGGGATCGCCCTTAAAGAGGTTCTTGATTTTATTCACGTTCTGTAATGACTAAAGGTTGAACATTGTTAGGCCAACTCTCTTACGCGCGCCTTGAACTGCTCACCGCGATCTTCCATATTATGGAAGAGATCGAAACTTGCGCAGCAGGGTGAAAGCAATACCGTATCGCCCTTTTGAGCCAAACGGGCGCAAGCTTTCACACAATCGGCCATAGAGTGGGTATCTTCCACAGGCAAACCGAAACCATCAAAGAAATCGTGGAGCTTCTTATTGTCGGCACCGAGATAGACAAGGGCTCTACATTTTGTTTTGACCAATTCGGCAATTTCATGATAGTCGTTGCCCTTATCCTTCCCCCCGAGAATGAGCACAGTAGGCGTTCGCATGGCAGCAAGTGCCCAATAGCAAGCATCCACGTTGGTGGCTTTAGAATCATTTATATAATGTACGCCGGCAACATCGCAAACTTTCTCCAAACGATGTTCCACACCAGGAAAATCGCTCAGACCTTCGCGCACCATCTCAGGAGCTACGCCTGCCGAAAGAGCAGCGAGCGCTCCAGCCATTGAATTGCGGAGGTTGTGCAAACCCGGCAGAGAAAGTTCGTCGGCATCCATCTCAAAAGAAACAGGCTGTGAGATTTTTAATAGGTTATTTTCCTCATAAGCCACCGCCCCTTCTTTCGGTGTATCGCCAAACTCAAGCATACGCGCTGGTGAGTTGTATTTATGCAGTTCGTTGGGAACCCATTCGTCCTGCGCCCAATAGATGAAAGTATCTTCCGATCGCTGATTCTGCAAGATTCGCATCTTGGCATTGACATAGTTTTGCATCTTAAAGTCGTAGCGATCGAGATGGTCGGGCGTAATATTCAGAAGAACAGCAATATCGGCGCGGAAATCGTACATATTGTCCAACTGGAAAGAGCTAAGTTCGATGACATACCATTCGTGCTCTCCCTCGGCCACTTGCAGCGCAAAGCTCTTACCAATGTTGCCAGCCAAGCCTACATTGTAGCCAGCCTTCTGCAGGATGTGGTAGATGAGAGACGTGGTAGTGGTCTTTCCATTTGAGCCCGTGATGCAAATGGTCTTTGCATTGGTATAGCGTCCTGCAAATTCTATTTCGGAAATAACAGGAATACCGGCAGCCTTTACTTTCTGAATCATTGGTGCAGTATCGGGAATACCAGGGCTCTTCACCACTTCATCGGCGTTCAGTATCAACGCTTCGGAATGATGCCCTTCTTCCCAAGGCAGGCCATAGCTGTCGAGAAGTCTTTTGTAACTATCCTTTATCGTTCCCATATCGGAAACAAAAACGTCGTATCCTTTCTTTTGGGCCAATACGGCAGCGCCCACGCCACTTTCGGCGGCTCCCAACACAACTAAACGCATCGTCGTAAACACTTTATACTTGTTGCTGTTTTTATCGAATTTTCAAGGTTATAATAGTAGCAGTGGCCAAAAGGATTGTTGTAATCCAGAAGCGCACCGTAATTTTGCTCTCATGCCAAGCTCCGCGTGGCCAGTTTTTGAATACATAGGAACATTTCGGGTCGAGCTGTGAGGGCAACACACGGAAATTATCGTGAATAGGTGTGCGCTTAAAGATGCGCTGAACAAGCCCTTTTCGTTTTCCTAGCTTGAAATACTCCACTTGCAAAATGACGCTCAAACTTTCTACAAAGAAAATGAAACACAGAATGGGGAGTAGCAATTCCTTGTGGATGATAATGGCCATCACACCAATAACGCCGCCAATGGCAAGCGAACCAGTGTCGCCCATAAAGACTTGAGCGGGATAGGCATTGTACCAAAGAAAACCAATGAGGGCTCCAACCATGGCACAAATAAAGACCACCAATTCTTCAGAACCAGGAATGAACATGATATTTAAGTAGCCGGCCAACTGAATATGACTGGACACATACGCCAATATACCCAATGCTATGCAGATAATGGCAGAGTTTCCCGCGGCCATACCGTCCATACCATCGTTGAGGTTGGCCCCGTTGGAAACGGCCGTTATCACAAAAATAGTAACGATAACGAAAAGAATCCAACCTGCGGCTTGCTTGTGTTCTCCCAAGAAGGAGGTGACCTGCGCATAGTCAAAGTTGTTACCTTTGACAAACGGAATCGTAGTTTGCGTAGATTTTACGGGCCGACTCTTATGGGTTACAACTGTTACATTGTTGACAGTGCGCGTCTCTACATTTTCACGAATCACGGCATCCGGACTAAAATAGAGCGTAAGACCAATGGCGAGACCTATCAACACTTGCCCCACTATCTTGTAGCGGCCAGACAGACCTTCCTTGTTTTTCTTAAAAATCTTGATATAATCGTCCAAAAAACCCAAGAGGCCAAACCATACGAGAGACACGAGCATCATTATCATATAGATATTGCGCAAACGCCCTAAGAGCAAGGCAGGTACAAGCGTTGCAATGATAATGATGATACCTCCCATAGAGGGCACATTGAGCTTCTGCACTCCGAAGGGGTCGATACTGGCGTCGCGTTGCGTCTCACTGATATTGTGGCGCTTCATCCAACGGATGAAGTACTCTCCGAACCAGGCTGAGATAACTAAAGCCAACATCAAGGCTAACAGGGAGCGGAAAGAGATATAGCTCCACATGGCTGAACCTGGGACACCATAATTCTCTAAAAAGCGAAAGAGATAGTACAACATAATGATTCTATTCTTTTTGTGGTTTTTTCATAGATTTATTCTAGACCAAAAGCGGCACGGATCTCTTCGTGGTCATCGAAATGATGCTTCACGCCCTTGATTTCTTGATAGGGTTCGTGACCTTTTCCTGCCACGAGGATAACATCTCCTGGCTGAGCCATCATCGCTGCCGTACGAATAGCTTCGCGGCGGTCTACGATAGAGATTACTTTCTTCTTCTGGTCCGCATCGAGACCAGCGAGCATGTCGTTGATAATATCTTGCGGATCTTCAAAACGAGGATTGTCGCTGGTGATGATAACTCTGTCGCTTCGGTTGGCTGCTTCTTGCGCCATCAAGGGGCGTTTGCCTTTATCGCGATTACCGCCAGCCCCACACACTGTGATAACGCTGGCTTTACCCTTTACGATTTCGTTGATAGTAGTGAGCACATTGATGAGTGCATCGGGCGTATGAGCATAGTCGACAATTGCACTCACCCCATCCTTTGAGCGAATGGCTTCGAAGCGGCCATTGACGGGATGAAGAGTGGACATCACGCGCAACACCTCCTGCGGCTCTTTGCCCAGCATAATGGCAGCACCATAAACAGCTAGCAGGTTGCTCACGTTGAAACGACCGATGAAGCGCACGCTTACTTCGCGACCATCAATGTCGAGAAGCATTCCCTCGAGAGATTCTTCGAGAATACGCCCCTTGAAGTCTGCAACAGTGCGAGTGGAATAAGTTTTAATGGTTGCTTTCGTATTCTGAACCATGACCATACCATTGCGGTCGTCAGCATTGGTTATGGCAAAAGCATCTTTATCAAGCCCATCGAAGAACATTTTCTTAGCATTGCGATAATTCTCGAAGGTTTTATGATAATCCAAGTGATCGCGCGTAAGATTGGTGAAGAGAGCACCTACAAAGTGAAGTCCACCGATACGCTTCTGCTGAATAGCGTGAGAAGAGCACTCCATGAAAGCATATTCACACCCAGCCTCAACCATACGCGCCAAAAGTTCGTTGAGTGTAATGGGATCAGGCGTGGTATGGTCGGCAGGTACCGCTTGGTCGTCAATATAGTTGCACACCGTAGAACAAAGTCCCACCTTGTGCCCGAAGGCGCGATACATATTATAGAGAACCGTGGCGATAGTAGTTTTTCCGTTTGTTCCCGTTACGCCAACAAGTTGCAACTTGCGACTGGGATCGCCGAAGAACTCTGTAGCCACTTTTCCGACGGCATCTTCTGTGTCGGCAACGCGAACGTAAGTCACGCCCTCCAACAGTTCAGCGGACAACTCATTGCTTTGCAATACGGCAACAGCTCCCAATTCGAGAGCCTTAGATATAAAGGCGTGACCATCGGTCTGCGTTCCTTTCACAGCAATGAAGAGGTCTCCTTTCTTCACTTTGCGAGAGTCCATCTGTACGCCAGTAATCTCTATGTCCATATTCCCCTTCGTTTCAAGAGGCTGAACTTTTACTAAAACGTCGGTAAGTTTCATATCTTTTTATTTTTTCTTTTTGTCGGTTGTTTTCTTGTCTTTCGAAGAGGACTGTGTCGAGTTTTTCGACTTAGTGGTCGTTTCCTTCGATTGAGTTGTTTTCGCTTTCGGCTTTGTAGTCTGTTCCTTTGTTTTTGCCGTATTTCCTTTGGGCTTCAACGCTGGCTCCTTAGGTTTATCTTTCTTGTTCTTATCCTTGGAAGATCTGTCGGGCTGATTCTTTTCTTTAGGCTTAGCAATCGCCTCTTTCTGATTTTTCTTATTGCTTTGTTCTTTTTTGGGAGTTGACGGTGCAGGCTTCTCTATCGTTGTAACCGTTTTCTTCACAGAAGACGTAGTGGAAGGCGTTTGTTCCGCTTGAGTAGAGCGTTGTACACTATCTTGCCCACTTTGTTCTTTTTGAGCACGTTGCTCTTCTATCTTACGAATACTATCGGTCTGTTCCACATTCGCTTTCCCATCTCCCAACGTCAGGGAGATAGTTTCGCCCTTCTTAAAAATATAACCTGGAAGCAGACTTTGACTGGTTACACGCCCCACTCCGACAACTCGCACTTTCAACCCCATTTGCTCTAAACGGAAGAGAGCATCGCGCAAACCATAGCCGCGCAAATCTGGAACTGTATTAGAAGCTGTCACGGTGCGATCAAGCGCAACACCATCATGCTGCGTATTTGAAGAACCCCATACGACGCTCTCGTTTTCTTTCGCTAAACTATTGTTCACCTTAACATTTAGATCGTCTAACACGTGTTGAGCTGCAACAATATCTCCAGAACATACAACAGGAGAAGCAATGTTGTTAGTATCACGTGCTGTTCGGTAATCGGACTTACGGTCGAGCGCCATTATGCTTTCGGCCACTCGCTTAAAGACGGGGCAACAGTCGATAGCTCCACCAGCAGCTCCATCCTTGTTCACACAAACAATCATAGAGTACTTCGGATTCTCAAAGGGGAAGAACCCAGCAAAAGATACGAGATAGGCCGTTGTTCGGCCGTTGGAAGTCCACACCTGTGCTGTACCCGTTTTTCCTGCTATAGAAACAAGCTTCGATGCAGCTTTCTTACCCACTCCGAGTGTCACGACTTCGCGCAAACAGGTTTGTACGTCACGCACTGCCTCTTCTTTAGCCATGTGCTCTCGCTGTACGATAGGCTCAAAGGTTTGTACAGGTTCACCGTTGTTAAGAATGGCTTTGACAAAACGCGGTCTCATCATCTTACCGTTATTGGCAATACCATTATAGAATGCCAACGTGGAGATGGGTGGAATCTGCGTTACATAACCTATACTCATCCAAGGGAGGTCAGTCTTTGCCCAATATTCTCCTTTTTGTCTCGGCCCAATGATGCGCGGTTTGGCATAACCTGGAATAGGCAAATGCAGGTCATCGCCCACACCCGTATTCATAATACCATCGACAAACTTCTCAGGCTGATTACGATAGAACTTATCAATAAAATAACTCACACCAACATTGGAGGAGTATTGGATACACTGACGCGCCACCATACTGCCATATCCGCCAGAGCGCCAGTTATGGTCTTTCATCTTACGTCCATACATATCAACAACGCCTCCCCCCACATAAACGGGGTCATTGAGATGGAGATAGCCATCATTAAATGCCACGAGGAACGACATAGGCTTAAACACAGAGCCTGGCTCCATGAGGTTACTAACGGCTTTGTTCTGTATCTCCATAAATGAACCATCACCAAGTTGTGTCAGACTACTAATGGCTTTCACATCGCCCGTGGCCACTTCCATTAAGATACAAACTCCAAAATGCACTTTGCCGTTATTCTGTGCTTTGATATGTTTGAGCTGGTCGCGAAGAGCTGTTTCGCAAATGTCCTGCATCTGCACATTGAGCGTGGTTTGCACGTCATAACCGTTTTGAGCTGGCTGATCCACAATACTCAAATAGTGATCGAGCACCTTTTGTCGATGATAACGCCCTGGAACTCCGCGCAATGTCTTGTCGAAATAAAGTTCCAAACCACTGCGGGCCGAATCTTTCCCCTTATAGAGGTCGCCCACTGTGCGAATTGCAAGATTCCCATAAGGATTCTTACGCGTCTCAAATTTTTCTACATGGAAACCGCCGTAATAATCGGGTTTACAGAACACGGGCAACTGCTTCACACGGCGATATTCAATGTAAGAAACACGACGCTTCAACACCGGCCAATTCATGCGCTGTTTTTCTCGCCCCTCCGCCAGATGTTTTTTCATTTCGGCAGGCTCTACATCGGGGAATATTTTGTGTAAGCCCTGACAAATCTCGTCTATATGATTCTGAAGCAATGTATCTCTACGAAACTGGTCTTTGATGCGGCGCACCGAATCTTTTTCAGACGACATAAAGTCGAAATACATCTTATATTCTGGAATTGAAGCCGCCAGGAGTTCTCCATCATCGGAAAGGATATCGCCACGCGTTGGGCGTAGCACCTTATTCTCCTTTCTAAAGCGTTCGGCCACAGCCATCCAGTAGGGCTTCTTAACGGTCATGATATAAGTGGCCTTCCCTATGATGAGAATGCCTATCAACGTCATCACAACGGCTATCGCTGAATAACGCGGAATCACTTTATCTTTTGGAAAATTCATTGTGCGGTATCCTCTTCTGTTACGGGCAAGGAATAGATGGGATCTGTTGACACTTTTAGAGCAGTGTCGGAGAGATGCTCTTCAACAACGCTTGGACGTGTCAATTCTTTGAGCTGACTGGAGATTGTCAGAGCCTTATAGCGGCGGTCGAGCAAGGTATCTTCCAGTTTGGTAGATTCTATCATCTCTTTTTGGCAGGCATAACGATTGCTGATATAAAAGATACACATCACTACTACCAGCACGATAAACCAAAACTGACGGCGAAACCAACCACTGGCTAAAATATCACCACCCAGCACTGTGCGCAACGACACATTGGTGTGTTCATCATCTTTATCAGAAGTGAGAGTCCGCAAAACCTTGCGTGCTTCTGCATCTGCGGCACGATCTTCCTGCTCTTCGCGCTGTTTCCTTTCTTCGCGAATTCTTTTAGCTTCGAGACTTTGTTCTTCTTTTTGCTGCGTGTCTTTATCGTTAGACATAGATTTTTTCTTTTTTACGAGAATAGTGTGATACAGAAAAATGGAGTAGATCTAAAAGGAATCAAACCTTCAGTTTTTTCACTTCATTTCCACTTTTTCAGCTATTCTCAGTTTAGCACTACGGCTGCGGGGATTGCGTTCTTGCTCGTCAGCATCGGGAACAATAACTTTATTATTGACGGGACGCAAAGGAGAGAGACGATTACCAAAGAAATCCTCTTCCACCTTCCCTTCGGCATTGCCTGAGCGCATATAGTTCTTCACCATACGATCTTCCAATGAATGGTATGTCAACACCACAAGACGACCGCTTGGTTTCAGGCAACTGATAGCTGCATCAAGCATATCGTGGAGGGCTTCCATTTCGTGGTTCACCTCGATGCGCAGTGCTTGAAACACTTTTGCCATGTCTTTCTTCTCACGATTGGCTCCAATGAGAGGGCGCACCAATGTGATGAGATCATTTACAGTAGCAATGGGATGGTCTGCTCTCCCTTTCACTATGGTATTGGCCAATCGGCGACCATTCTTTAGTTCACCATACAGCCAAAACAGGCGGGCAAGTTCTTCTTCCGAATAGCGATTACAAACATCGGCAGCCGTCAGTCCGTCGCGCTCATTCATACGCATATCCAGCGGAGCATCGAAACGAAACGAGAAACCGCGGGATTCATCATCGAAATGATGGGACGAAACGCCTAAATCAGCCAACAAACCATCAATACCTTCCACGCCATAATAGCGCATCCAATTACGAAGATACCGGAAGTTACTACGAACAAAGGTAAACTTTTGCTCATCCGCAGGGATATTTTGTTCGGCATCCGCGTCTTGGTCGAAACTATACAAATGACCTTTAGGACCCAGCCGGCTGAGAATCTCTCGACTGTGTCCTCCTCCTCCAAAAGTAACATCCACATAGATGCCTTCTGGGTTGATTTGAAGTCCGTCAACACTCTCTTTCAAGAGAACGGGAACATGATATCCAGGAGCCGTAACTATCATAGCGGTGTAGACATTAATTGCTGTAAAGATTCTGTAAAATCGTCTGAACTGAGAAACGGCTCTACAGTGCGAGCAGCATCCCAAAGTTCGATGCGGTCGTCAAGACCCAAAAAGACGGTCTTACGATCTTCGCCCAACAACGCCTGAAAACGACGGGGCACAATGAAGCGCCCATTGGCATCAAGACTAAACACCTCAACATCGCTCAGAAATTGCCGAAACAGCATGGCCTCTTTCGGATTCCAACGATTCAAACGATTGCGCAATTCAGCCACTTCTTGTTCCCAAGAACTATAGGGATAGATGACCAAGCAGGGCTGATAAATATCCTGCTTGAGCACATAACGCTGCTCTCCCCCTTCGGCATCGGCCTGACGGCGGAAGTCGGCGGGAAAGAACAGACGCCCTTTTGCGTCCATCTTTGCATGAATTTTCCCTGAGAATTGCATGACTGAACGAATCTTTCCGCAAAAGTAAGGACTTTTCCCCACATTTCCCCACTTTCTGTTAGAAAATCTTTTATCAAGCTAATAATTAAAATATTAGCTTCCAATTCTTAAACCCCTACTTTTCAAAGTAGAGGCTACAAAATCACTAAAAAATCGGTTCTTCCCCGAACTGCGCTGAAGAGTTCTTTGCCCTTTTCTTCGCAATAATCAGTCCAACTTTCCAGTAGCCACTGAGGCACATAAAGGGTTCTTCCGTTTCTCTCTCTGTAGCATACTTTCCACAGAGAATTTTTCCCCGGGAAATATAGAAGCAGAAGGGCTATAAGATGTAATCGCAAATAGGCTTATTGCACTGAGGAATACAATAAGCCTATCAGCCGACTTCCTTATTGTGTCAGCTGACTTCCTTATTGTGTCAGCTGACTTCCTTATTGTGTCAGCTGACGCCTTTATTGTAGCTACGGCTGCCATGCGAAAAGCTGAATAGGTGTAGACTTTCATCTCTCCCTGCATCTTATTTTTTATAGGGAGGAGAAGAAGAGGCTTATACACCTCAGGCGGAGGCGTGGATTACCTTTTTTTACTATCTTTGCACCGTATCACAATTTTTACATGACTGATTACACAGAGACGTGCAAAAGTAGCACCCTACTTTTCCTTCCACGTGTGTATCAGCCTCACTTAATCATCAATCATTCTCAACAATGAAAAGACTACTTCTTCTCCTATTGATTTTGTCGGCTTCGCTCCCGACATATTCACAAATGCTCTTCTCCGAAAATCTCACCATGACGATAGATAGCACAAAAACCATACAGGGAACTCTCTTGCCTGTTTTGGATTTCAAAACTGAAAAGAAGAATGTGCTTACGTTCAAAAACACAACTAACCTCAACTTGCTTATAAAGCATAGACGGGTAATCAATTTAATAAACAAACTTGAATTTTCCACTTATGGTAAGAAAGTGACTGTGAGCGGAGGATACGTACATTCCGAATTTCGCTATTTGCTGGAACGAGCTTTCGAGGTATATCCCTACATAGAATCGCAATGGGCAGATAGTAGAGGAATGAATTACAAGGTTTCTACAGGTATACAATCGCGTTATAGACTTATAAATAGCGATCATTGCCTCATGTTTGCCGCTTTGGGAGCATTTTTTGAATTCGAAAAATGGGAGTATCCAGACCCCACGGCTGGGACTTTTGCTTATAGCCGCAGCCTCAAAAGTCACTTTTCTATTAGCTTCAGACATCAACTGGGCGAGCATTGGGAGCTTACAACAACGGCTATTCATCAGGGAAAACCAGATAACAGTTTTTTCAAGAAAGCTCGCTTTGGAGGAGCCGTCGATCTAAAATACAACATTACCCCTACAATTGGACTACGCGGAGCATATCGCCTCATCTACGATATAGCCCCGATTGTGCCTGTACGAAAAAACTACGAGTCAATTGAAGCCGGTATTGCTATCTCGTTTTAGGCAAACATAAAATAGAAGAAAACATAGAAAAGCCTCCTTACTCTCAAAAAGTAAGGAGGCTTTTTATTTTGAGGAGAACCCTAAAGGATTCTCTTATTTGAGAAGACGAGCGGAAAGCTTCTCCAGCATATCTTGCGTCATTGTATCGAGATCAAAAGAAGGTTTCCAATCCCACTCTGTACGCGCTGCTGAGTCGTCGAGGCTGTTGGGCCAACTATTAGCAATACTCTGCTTGAGCGGATCTACATTGTACTCCATCTCGAACGCAGGGCGATACTTCTTGATGGCTGCAAAAATCTCTTCGGGTGCGAAACTCATTGAGGCAATGTTGAAGCCGTTGTAGTGGACAAGGCGACTGGCATCAGCTTCCATCAACTGAACACAGGCATTGAGGGCATCGGGCATGTACATCATGTCCATATAAGTGCCTTGTGCGATGGGGCAAACAAACTTCTCACCGCGCACAGCACTGTAGTAGATATCAACGGCATAGTCGGTAGTACCACCTCCAGGAGGAGTCACATTGGAAATCAAACCAGGGAAGCGAACGCTGCGGGTTTCGATTCCATACTTGCGGTGGTAGTAGTCGCTGAGCAACTCAGTAGTAACTTTGCTCACGCCGTAGATAGTGCGCGGACGTTGAATAGTATCCTGCGGAGTTTGGTCGGCAGGAGTTTCGGGGCCGAAGCTACCGATAGAACTGGGAGTGAAGACGAAGCAATTGTGCTGACGTGCCACTTCGAGCACCTTGATAAGACCGTCAATACCTATATGCCATGCCAGGAGAGGCTTATGCTCAGCCACAACAGAGAGCAAAGCAGCCAGGTTATAAATCGCGTCGATGTTATACTTTGTCACGATGCGCTCAATGGCTTCACCATCCGTAACGTCGCAAACTTCGGCGGGGCCACTTTCTGCAAGTTCGCCCTTAGGTTCTGCACCTACGATATAGCCAGCCACAACGTGGTCGTTGCCATAGATGCTACGCAACTTCATTGTGAGTTCTGAGCCGATTTGGCCCGTTGCTCCAATCACGAGAATATTCTTCATGATTACGAATACTTATATTTGGTTTGTTTGAGTTATATGTTTTCTAACAGAAGAAAGTATTGCTACTTACATTTTGCAATGCAAAGGAAATCTTTTTTTCTGAAATTAGCAACTAAGCACTTGATAAATTCGGAAAAACTTATTTACTTTGTGTCGAAATTAGAAACACTGTTGGAACAAATCATCTAACATATAAATTCCAAATTACTATGTACGGTAAACTTCAAGAACATCTGCAAAAGTCTTTGCAGAACCTTAAGGACGCTGGCCTCTACAAGACTGAACGTCTCATCGAAAGCCCTCAGGCTGCTGCTATTCAGGTGGGCGGAAAAGAAGTGCTCAACTTCTGCGCTAACAACTATCTGGGTTTGAGCAATCATCCGCGTCTCATTCAGGCTGCAAAGGATATGATGGACCGCCGCGGCTATGGTATGTCGAGCGTGCGCTTCATCTGTGGTACGCAGGATGTTCACAAAGAACTCGAAGCTGCTATTAGCGACTTCTTCAAAACAGAAGACACTATTCTCTATGCTGCTTGCTTCGATGCTAACGGCGGACTCTTTGGTAGTTTCCTCACGCAAGAGGACGCTATCATCTCCGATGCTCTCAACCATGCTTCCATCATTGATGGTGTGCGCCTCTGCAAAGCTGTGCGTTATCGCTATGCTAACGGCAATATGGAAGAATTGGAAAACTGCTTGAAAGAAGCTCAAGCTCAACGCTTCCGCATCATCTGCACCGATGGAGTATTCTCCATGGATGGCAATGTAGCTCCGATGGATAAGATCTGCGACTTGGCTGAAAAGTATGACGCTCTGGTCATGGTGGACGAAAGCCACTCTGCTGGCGTTGTAGGCAAAACGGGTCACGGCGTGAGCGAGTTCTACGACACTTACGGGCGTGTGGACATCTACACGGGCACACTGGGTAAGAGCTTCGGTGGCGCTGTGGGTGGTTTCACCACGGGTCGTAAAGAAATCATTGATATGCTCCGCCAGAGCAGCCGTCCGTATCTCTTCTCCAACTCTATTCCGCCTTCAGTGGTAGGTGCTGGTATTGAGACTTTCAAGATGCTCAAAGAGAGCAATGAGATTCACGATCACCTCGTGGAGAACGTCAACTACTTCCGCGACAAGATGCTCGCTGCTGGTTTCGACATCAAACCCACACAGAGTGCTATTTGCGCCGTGATGCTCTACGACGCTCCGCTGAGCCAGAAGTTTGCTGCTGCATTGCAGGAAGAAGGCATCTTCGTAACGGGCTTCTTCTACCCCGTAGTGCCAAAGGGCGAAGCACGCATCCGCGTTCAGATTTCAGCGGGTCACACTCGCGAACAGCTCGACAAGTGTATCAATGCATTCATCAAGATTGGCAAAGAACTCAACGTGCTGAAATAATTCTTCCGACTGAGGTACAAACACATTCTCAAAACAGAAACAACAAGGGCTGCCCCGCAAGGAGCAGCCCTTATTTTTATCTCACTAAATATTGCGTAGAGTTAGAAGATGACCTTCTTACCATTAACAATGTTCACGCCCTTTTGCAACGTACTGCGGCGACGGCCTTGCAGGTCGTAGATGGTGGCATTCTTAGAGCCTACTTCTACTCCCTGAATACCACTATGCACACCATAGAATCCTTGCCAATAGTTTGCGGCTTTATAAGCTGCTTCTGCGCCAGCAGGAACGGTCAGCACACAAGTGGTTTGATCCACAGAGGTGAAAGGATTACCCGTTGTGGCTGCAGGTGTCACTGTCTTTGACGTCAGAGCTCTCAGAGCGGCTGTACCGAGAGAAGAAACGCCGAGTGTCTGCAAAGAATCGGACAAAACAACTTGAGAAACAGCGGCATTCTCAAAGGCGTAGTCGCCAATGCGTGTCACGCCTGCGGGTACTGTAAAGCTACCTGTGAGCGCTGCTGGATAGTAGATCAGAACAGGCTCGTTGTAGTCGTGCTTCTGTGAAGTTGTCACAACGATATTGCTAATGCGGCAACTACCTGTAGCTGTCAGCGTCACCTTCTGTTTTTGTCCCTCCCAGATCTTACCTGTAAGAGTGGCAGCATCTGAAGTGGCATTCCACAAACTAGCAGTCACTGCAATCTTTGTGATGCGCGTATTGTCGGGCACTTCAAAGGAGAGCGTTGCATCTTTCGGCAGACGCAACTCTGCGGGATTCGTTCCTTTCTTATACATATAGACAACCGTACTGCCATGTGTATGCGTCATCGTCACTGGACCTGAAATGAGGTCTTGAGTCAGTTCACCGTTAGCAGCTTTCAGCGGACTGTCGCTGGTATCGAGTCTCCATGCGTTACTTGCAAAATCGAAATCGTTATTAGCCACAATAGGTTGTGATGCCGTCTCTGGCGAATAGATAATTTCGCTATTCGTATAAAGTACACCGTTCATACTGTGGTACTTTGTATTGGCAGCATCCACTGTAATCTGCTGCACTTTCAAACTATTGCGGAAAGCATCAGCAGCGATTGTCTTCACGGTGGAAGGTATCGAAACAGAAATCAAGTTGGCACAGTTTGCAAAAGCGCCAGAGGCTATACCCACTACTGTATACTGGTGTGTACCTTCTACATAAGCAGCAGGAATACTAACAGCACCTGCATAGGAACCATTATCTTTAGCAACAACCTCTACTTGTGATTTCGTCACAAAGCGATATTTCAAAGTTCCATCTGTTGCTTCATCGCCCACAACATGTCCCACATAGTCGGCATCGAGATAATTGAAATTAACCGAACCATCATTCTGTATAGTGATTTTATATACAGGTTTATTCAAATCTTTGCCGTTGAGAAGCATGAAGGATGGGTTGGACGTTTTGGTAATTTCCCGCTTTGTACCTGCACTTCCGGGGAAGAGTTCAGCAGCTGTTCCGCCTGTTCTTGTAACAACTGCGGAGAGATAGGTGCAACGCAGCCGATCTGCATCATTATTGAGCTGATTATAGTACCACAACTGCTTGTCATAAGCCACGTGCTGCACAAACATTCCACGGCCAAAAGATTCGGGATACCATGTGCCAGGTTCGCGTTGCTCTAAAATGAAATACTCTCTATCGTCGGCATCATTGCGAATCAGAACTGCGTTAGAACCTTCAGTGGAACCCACTTTGTAGAGGGTGATATTATCAGCTTCCGTAAGTTCGGGGATTTTCTCCCAACCCAGATAACTACGCTCATAGGCTGTGTAGCCTATCGGTGCGCGGGCAGAGCCAGAAGGCAGGTAGCACCCCTGACACATGATGGACCATTTGCCCATCGTCACATCTCTATGTCCATAGTTGGTCACATAGAAGTCGGGCAAACCGAGAGCATGGCCAAATTCATGACAGAACACACCCATACCCATCAACACATCACTGTTATTGCTACCATACAGCTCATTACCCACAAAGTAGGCATTGAAATGTACACCACTCATAGTAGTGTTAATGTCCATTTCCTGTGGCCAAAGCGTATCATCGCCACCGCCAGTAGCTTCGCCGCCACCAGCATAGAGAATACTCACGAGAGGCACTGCACCATTCACCGCATAGTCTCTGAAGTTAACGCCCTTGCTCACGGCAGCAGCAACGGCCTCGCGCACACATTGCGTTGTTCCGCTCTTATTGGTATTACCACCATAGGTGGCATAACCAGAACTGAGCGTCACTTTCGCCACCACCTTAAACGTGGGACGGAACATTCCTTTGGACTGGCTGATAAAGTAGTCGCGGGCAGAACCTTTACAACCTTCTTCTTCGTTATAACCTTGTTCGTTGAAAAAGCGATTCATCTTTTCAACAGTCGTGGTGGACTTAAACTTCAAATCCGAAAACTCCACCATGATAACAGGAATTGTCACATCGCCAATACTATTGACTGCGCCTACACCGCTCTTGCCGTATTCGCCCAAACCATCATCTGTAGAACTATAGATCACGTGATTCGGAGCATGGTGCTCCTCTGGGTTTTGGCGACGCATGATGCGCGTTGCATCTTCCTCCGTCAGACGATTCTGAAGCAAAAAAGCCTTTTCTGCTACCGAACGCACCGACTCGTTATGAGCCAAAACGTTGGAAGGCAACAATCCCTTTTCACCCACAACGGCATAACATAAATCTTTATTGGCATTACGCACCAAGACTGCACCATCTGGGGTGGTAAAAAAATCGGTCATACGAGAGCCGTGACGATAAACGGCAACAACCGAACCGTCGCTCTGTGTGATATACTCCAGCTGGTACAAAGGCTGAACGGCCCAAGCACCAACAGTGAGCGTCAACAGAAGGACGAACAATGTCAATACTCTTTTCATATCAATTTGAATTTATACTATCTATTATAGAGGACTAAAACACAAAGATATAATATATTCTCGACTTTTTGTCTCTTTTTCGCCCCGTCCCTAAAAAAATATTGTAATTTAACACCTCAATAACATAAAAGGCGCGAGGAAAGCAACAAAAAGCAAACTCAACTTATCTATAACAAACCTATAAGTTCTCCCACTGAAAGCGTAGAGAGAGAAACTCAAATGTGAATAGATGTAGAAACTGTATAGACCACGTCTCACTCTCTCCCGCTTCCGCTCCCACAGTAACACAGAGTTACTCACGCCTCCGGCGGAGGCGCACTATGCTTAACCGCGGGTGATACCCGAGCAGAGCGAGGGGGAACCCGTGGAGAAGTGGACAGACGACAGTTCTCACTTCCGACGCTGGAGGCGTCGCACTGAAAGCGTAGAGGGAGAAACTCGGAGAAGAATAAAAGTGGAAACTGTATATACTCTCTCCTGTTCTCACACCTCCGCTCCCACAGCAACACAGAATACCCCACGCCTCCGGCGGAGGCGAACCATGCTTAACCGCGGGTGATACCCGAGCCAAAGCGAGGGGGAACCCGTGGAGAAGTGGACAGAGAGGACTCCGACGCCGGAGGCGTCGCACTGAAAGCGTCGAGGGAGAAAATCACATAATATCAGAAGTGCCTCAAAGAAGATAGTAACCTAAGGGGAAGACATAAAAAAGGGCGACTACCGTGTGGTAGTCGCCCTTTGAAGAGGGATTATAGATTTTTACTTTCTAATCGTTTTACTTCGCAAACAACTGAACGTTGCGTTGCAGTGTTCCGTTGAAGCCGAAAGGCTTGCTACTGCGGAGCTTGAGATCGAGTTTTGCTACTTGAGCAGGAGCTGCTTGACCTGTAACCTGGAGTATTTCTTTGAAGACACCAAATCCGCCAACATTAGGAATTGCATAGTAGCAATATAAGGTGAACACACCCTTTGAGTATGTGCTCTGGACTTTTGACTTACCAATAGCATAAGCATCAAGAGCAAATACAGGACCTAATACCTGACCTTTTTCTGAGTGAGTATAGCCTGTAGCGTTACCTGTCTTAGCATCAAACGATACAGTGTTGTCACTTGCTAAATTAAATGCAAAACCTGTAGTATTATTCCGGACAAACGGTTTGAAGAGATAGTTTCCAGTACCCTTATCGCCCTTGTAGATTACTACATCTGTTGATTGTCCGAACAGAGACGAAGTGAACTTACCTGTGTAAGCTGCTTTGAAGTTTTCAGGTTCAGAAGTACTTGCCATCGGGTCGACAACGAAAGATTTGCCATCAACCGTTGCAACGAGCTGGTAATTGTCGTTGTAGGTGAGTTCGGCTTTCTTCTGTGTATTCTTACCTGTCACAGCTCCTCCATTGTTAGCGAAAGTGTAAGTGGCATCTTCCACGTCGTTATCGTTGAACACTGCTACACCTGTACCCTTGCCTTGTGCATCAAGCGGGTTAAGATTTGCCGTGAAGTACTTAGTAGAGTCGGAAGAATAGCCTTCCCACATACCTGCAATACTTGTTGGCTTAGCTTCAGCGCGCTCTGCTTGGAGGTGGAACTGCGTAGAACCATCACTCGTCGTCATTTGGAAAATGAAGTTCTTTGATGAGTGAAGGATAGCGAGATAAGCTGTTGCTGTCAGCTTCTTAGTTCCATTTTGACCGTCGCCAAAGTAGCAAGAAGGAGCAGTGGCTTGGAGCATACCCGTAGAGTCAGAGTACTGTACGTCATGGGAAACCATAACCACCTTCACTTCACCACTATCAGGAGCTGTAGGGCGAGCTGTGCGGAGTACATAGAAGAGGTCCTTACCTGCTGCATCTTTTGTCAAAATGCCTGTGTAGTCGTAGTTACCCTCTGTGCTTGCAACAGATTTCCATACTCCGTAGGGAAGACTCTTCTGATACTTCTGAACACCTTCGTCGAAGCGGTCATCTTTCAGACAGGACGTGAGTCCCAATCCGACCAATAGCATTAAAGCTAATGTTTTGATATACTGTTTCATTGTTGTATCGTTTTTATTGATTTTCGCTGATTACTTCCAGTTCTTCTGGAGGTTCTTGTTGGCCAGCAAGTCGTTGTATGGGATTTCCCAAACGAAGCGCTGATCTTTGCTATCTACAGTAAGCTCAATATTACGGTCTTTGTTGGCCTGCATGATAAGCTCACCATTCTGCATAGTCTGTCCCTTACGAGAGAAACCTTCACCCCAACGTTTCAGACCATCAAGGCGCTGACCTTCACCGATAAACTCACGGAACCATTCGTCCTTGATCAACTGGAAGAGCTCTGTGCCTGTCTTCGTTGTGGCAACAAGACCACGTGCTTGGCGAAGCGTGTTGAGATAATTCTGAGCATCGCTCGTGTTGCCTAAGCGGTAAGAAGCTTCTGCTGCAATCAGATACTGCTCTGCTATACGGAAAGGCTTATCAATATTGAGATATGTGTGTTCTGCATCAGCACCTGTCTTGTTCAAAGAAGCATTACCAGGGAACTTATTGAGCACATAGATGTTATCAGCAAACGTATTTACTTGCTTCACCCGCACAACTTCAAAGAAGGCATAACGGCGGATGTCTGAAACATCGTAAGCGTCGATGGTTGTCTGACTCGGCAGGAAGTAGGGAGAGTATGCTTGGTCAGAAGAGCTCCAGTTATGGTAAACGCTGTAATCTGAAGCGCCGCCATCATCCGGAGTGGCTGCGGGAACAAAGATAAACTCTTTACCTTCATCGTTCTCAAACTCAGAGAAGAGACCATCTCTCGTTGTTTCCAAACCGAAATGGGAATCGTCGATGAGCGACTTAGCCATCGCAACAGCATTTGCGTAATCCTCGTGGTAGAGATCAACGCGTGCTTCGAGCGCATTCAGCATTTGAGTAGATACCAACTCACGAGAAGAGGGATCCGTATTCTGAATATACTTACGAGCTGAAGCCAAATCGGCCTTGATGAACTCAAAAGTGGCTTTGAGACTTGCGCGAGCCGGACGAGCGTTAACATCAACCGTTGTGATGAGCGGCAGACCCAACTGCTTGTCGGCTGTAGCGGGATCATAGTCAGCGCAATAGCGAACAGCCAACTGTGAATAAGCAAAAGCGCGCAAGAAGTAAGCTTCAGCCTTGTACTGTGCCATCGTCAGAGAATCGGACGTAGCAACAGGAATCTTTTCGCAGTTGTTCAAGAAGTTATTGGCTTGGTTGATAGCGGTAAACATTGTTTGCCACATACCGCCCATATCTCTTGAAGTGAACGACCAGTCGTAAGTTGTACCACCATTGTTGAGGTAGCCCTTACCTGGCTGATAATAGTCAGCTTGAAGATCAGAAGTGTACCATCCCACACCGCAGATACCGCGGATATAGGAGTGGATACCGATATTGAAGTTGGTAGCATCGCTAAACTTCTCCCAAGACTTTTCGTTAGGGATTGACGTCGTAGGATATTGGTCAAGCTCGCAAGCTGTGAATACTGGCATTGCCAGAACAGCCAACATTGCTGCTTTAAATATACTCTTTTTCATAATTGTCAATGCGTTTAATGTTAGAATGTAACCTCTACGCCGAGAGAGAACTCACGCGTATTGGGATATGCACCCGCAGCAACGTTTGTATCGGTTTCAGGATCTGCACCCTTCCACTTCGTGATGGTGAGCAGGTTGCGTGCAGCAGCCGTTAGGCGGACATTGCGGATAAAGTTCGTTGCTTCCATCCAATGCTTCGGCAGGTCGTAAGAGAGAGAGAGATTCTTCAGACGGCAGAAAGAAGCGTTGTGAAGGAGAGAGGTGTCAAACTGATTGGAATAACCAAACTTCGGCACATTGGTGATATCGTCAGGCTTTGTCCACTGGTTGAGCATTGCGCGGTCAAGGTTCATACCAGAAGAGGCCATATTACCACCACCCATGGTGAAGAACTCTATATTATCTTGCATATACTTACCGAGAACGTAAGCAAAGTCAGCATTCAGCGTGAAGCCCTTCCAAGTTGCGGTGAGACCGAAACCACCTGTAACAGGTGCCCAGTATTTCTTACCTGTGTCTTGACTGAGATTTGACTGATCAAAATCCTTCGTCATCGTTTTTGAATCAAACACATGAGCATTGCCGTCGCCAGTGTAGCCTTTCTTATACCACATGATTTCACCATCCTTCTTATCAACACCAGCACGGATAGGCATATAATAACTAACAGCCTTACCCACGAAATAGCGAACACCTGTACCATCTGTTCCCCATTCATCCAAGCCGTAGAAGAGTTTCGTCACCTTGTTAGCATTGTAAGCTAAGTTACCGTAAACGTTCACGTCCAGACCGTTCCAGTTCTTAACAGCGTCTACGTTGAACTGCATTTCGATACCTTGGTTCAGCATTGTACCCACGTTCATCGTCTGTGAAGAGAAACCTGTGGTGTAAGGGAGAGGCACACTCATCAACATATCCTTAGTGGTGCGATGGTAGTAGTCCAACTCGAGATTCACGCGGTCGAAGAGACGAGCAGAGAAACCAACGTTGGCTTGAATTTGCGTTTCCCAACCAAGTTGTTCGTTAGCAGGAGAACTCAGCACCCAACCAGAATGTCCATTATAGAGTGTAGAACCTGTCTTACCAAGACTTGAATAGTTACCGATACCAGAAGAGTTACCAGTAGAACCTACACTGGCTTTGAACTTCAGATCGTTGAGCCAAGCAACGCTCTTCAAGAAGTCTTCCGCCTTCATGTCCCACATCAAACCACCTGAAGCAAAGGTTGCTGAACGATTGTTCTTACCGAAGCGAGAGCTGCGGTCGTTACGAACCGTTACGTTAGCAAAGTATTTATTTCTCAAGTTATAGTCTACACGACCGAAGAAAGAGAGATATTCATACTTCGTGTGACCATAAAGATTGGGGATCTCGGCTTTCGTACCAGAACCTACTTCCATCAAGCGAGGATCGCTCTGACCACGAGTGTAGCTATTGAACGCACTGCTTGTGCCCTTGATACCTTCCTGACCAAGGAGGAATGTTAGATGATGGTCTTCTTTGATATCAAACTTATACTCCGCTGTATTCGTGATAGTAAAGCTTGCAAAACGATCGAAGTATTCGTTAGCCTGACCGCCATCCTTTGTTTTCAACCAAGGGGCAGTGGGGAGCAACCTAGTATTCTGTCTCGTATCAGAAGCATCCACACCGAGCTGTGAACGCAGTGTCAGGCCGCGCATCGGGGTGAGCTGAACGAAAGCAGTACCTGTGATACGAGCTTCATTGATAAGACGAGGACGATACTTGTTAAGAGTCTCCAACTTATATTCACCTATTTCTGGGAAATAGTCCTTCTTATTGCCATTCTCATCATACGGATTCCAATAAGGCGGAAGGAGCACAGAACCTAACACAGGGTTGTTCCAGACATAGAGAGAACCATTTTTTGCATCAGAGTCCACGTTACGTTCGTCGTAGTTCAAACCTACGTTCACACCATAACGGAACCAATCGAGAGCTTGTGACTCAATGTTGGTACGTACAGTGTAGCGTTTAAACTCAGAATACGGTGTCAGACCTTCTTTCTTCATCAAAGAAGCAGAAGTATAGTAAACAGTCTTATCACCACCACCCTGCACACTAAATGTTGTATTATAAATAGGAGCAGAATCCTTATAGAAATACTTCAGCCAATCGGTGTTATAGCCTTGTTTCTTATATTTTGCATAATCAGCAGCAGAAACAACACCATTCTTGAGCTGATACTCGAGCAATTCGGCTGTATTCATCGGATTGCCCTGGCGACGTGCCAACTGGCTCCAACCAATGCTCTGACCTACCTTCACAACGGCACGCTCGTTGGCGTGACCTTTCTTTGTAGTTACATAGATAACACCATTGGCTGCACGAGAACCATAGATAGATGTTGCAGAAGCATCACGAAGCACCGTGTAGCTGGCGATATCGTTCTGGTTCATCATGTAGAACACATCTGAAGCAACAGGAGAGCCATCAATAACGAACAAAGGCTCATTGCCACCATTCAGAGAACCGTTACCACGCACGGTAGTACTCATACCGGAAACGGAACCAGCATCACCCGAGCTACTGAGAATCTGAACACCAGCAACCTTACCTTGCAAAGCGTCGAGAGCAGTAGTCACAGGCTTATTTTCAATCTTGTCGGAACTAACTTTCGTTACAGAACCAACAACCGTACCCAACTTCTTAGCAGTACCATAACCTACGACAACAGCTTCCTCGAGCATCTGCTTGTCCTTGAGAACAATATTCATATTGCCAGCAACGCTCACGCTTTGCTTTTCCATACCAACGTAAGAGACCTCAAGCTGTTTTGCAGAAGAAGGAACGCTGGACAGCGTAAAATTACCGTTGGTGTCGGTTTGCGTCCAAATCTTAGTTCCTTGAACTCGAACAGTTGCACCGGCTACGGGTTCTCCGTTTGCGTCCGCAACATGACCAGTCACGCGCTTCTGCGCAGTCATTGAACCTGCTGTAAGCAAGCACGCAGACAAAAGCACTAACTTCTTGTTCATAATATAACCATTAAATTAAACAATAATATACAATGTTGTTAATGTATTAGTATCTTAAGATAAAGAAACGAAGCATGGAAGCAAGGAGTTCACTTTCCCCTACTACTTTTCATTTTCCTCAAAATACACTCACTTAGAATATTCATCTACCACCTCACTGCATCACCCATAAAAACAGAGTGGAAGCAAAGTCGAAGTAAAACTGACTTTTTGCAAATGTACATCTTTTTCATTAACTTCCAAATAAAAATTAGTTTTTTGAGCATTTTTTTAACACAGAGCCGCTTTTTCCTTGATTTCCGACTTTTTGAACAAGTATATTTGAAAGGCGAGCTTGGCATTTTTAGCCTTAAAAAAGTTTTACTTCTCTCTTTTTCAGTTCTCAGCAAAGTTCCTTTTTGATAGGTTTATATCTCTTTTTAATAGTTTCATTCCTCTTTTAGCTTTACAAATGCTCTATTTTAGACTTCGCTTTTATTCTGCTTTCGTCAAAAAAACTTATACTTAACTCTATTTTTAGCAAAAACCACAAGGAGATTCTTCTAACAAAAGAAAAAGATTACGGAACACCTAAATAGTAATAAAGAAAGCGCTCTCACCTCTGCTCTCGCATCCACACAGAACCGCCTCCGGAGGAGGCGCACCATGCGTAACCGCGGGTGATACCCGAGCCAAAGCGAGGGGGAACCCGTGGAAAAGTGGAAAGTACCAACTTCCGACGCCGGTGGCGCCGCACTGAAAGCGGCGAGGGAGAAACTCGGATAGGCAGCAGTGGATGCTGTGCGACACCGCCGGTGTCGGAGTATTGCTTCAGCCCCTCCCCACGGGTTCACCCTTCGGGCATCACCCGCGGTTAAGCATGGGGTGTCCCCGCCGGGGACAGTGGATGAGCACGAGGGATACTCAGCTCAATTCCATCCCTGCATATCGTCTATGCTCTTGCGGATACTCTCGCTCTCTACTTCGCCGATCGTCACTTCTCTATAGTATGTATGCTTTTGTGGATACCCTCACCCACTGCACCTCCTCCGCATCCGCATCCACACAGAGCCGCCTCCGGAGGAGGCGCACCATGCGTAACCGCGGGTGATACCCGAGCAGAGCGAGGGGGAACCCGTGGAAAGATGACAGCTCTCACCTCCGACGCCGGCGGCGTCGCACTGAAAGCGTCGAGAAAGTATCATCCATCTCTCCACCAAGAAAAAACTCATTTTTGTTGTCACGTTGTCACGGAAGCACTCAACAAGGTGACAAACAGAGGCTTATAGGCGTGACAACAAGGTGACAATAATATTTTACCGTCACACTGTTGTTACGCATTTAATACATACATTTTCAGTGAGTTATACCCAAAATGTGACAACGTAACAACGTAACGACAAAAAATAAAACACAGGGAGAAGGAGACGACATACGCCTTTTTCGGATTATTTTATAGTACGCTCCAATACAATAAGGGTGTGAGCTGACAGAATAAGGATGTCAGCTGACAGGCTTATTGTATCTGAAAACGCAATAAGGATATTAGCGGACAACTATAATGATTATTGAGAACACAAGAAGGAAAAACGCTACTCTCTCTTGAGTATCCAGCAATGGTTTAATGATAAAAAGAAAGAAAAAACCTTCAACCGTGAGTGGCTGAAGGCGATTAAGGCGTCATAATATTGTCTGCTTTAACTTAAAGATGTAGCGTTTTCTTACGTCCTTCTATATAAAGGCCTTTTTGAGGGTGCTGAACGCGACGACCTGCGAGGTCGTAAACCGTATTGCGCTCAGAGCTGTCTACAGAAGGAGTGTTGATGGCTGTAGTATTATTGTCTACTTGCTCGATGACCCACGCTGCGCCTTGTGGGCGAATGGGCTGCGGCTTATGCTCCAAAACCGAACCCGCACCAATGATACCTGGCAGGGCAGTGGATGTTTGTGGGATGGGATAGAAGTTATGACCGCCCATGCTGATTTGATAATCCTGTGTAGCGGGGTTGAAAGTGAACGTAACACCGGAACGCCCTGGAGCCATACGCACGACATAGCCTATCTTACCGAGATTCGTGGCGGAAGCTGAGAGCAACCAACGGCCGGTAGTGACATTCTGCAAACGAACCGTTTGGCTGTGGTCGGCATTGATTGTAGACGAAACAATCTGCCATTTAGTGCCTACTGTGTCGGTTGGAAGAAAGGAGTAGCGCAGGTAAGCATCCGTATTGAGGTCGGCCAATACCAATCCGCTAAAAGCCTCAACATTGTTGTGTATTCTGTATTGCTGTCCCTCTTCCAGGTAACCGAAAGAAGCCCACAAAGCTTTGACGGCATCGGAGAGACGCTTGCTGAGAGCCGTCACGTCGGTGTTGCCGTGTGCCAATTCGCTTTCCACATTTGCAATGCCGGCAGCCAGTGCAGCCTTAGCGGCTGCACTGAACTTTCCGGTTTCTTTCTTTGCTGCATAGGTCTGCACTTTGTTGAGCAGACTGGAAGCATCGGAGAGGGCATCCGTCAGGGCTTCCATACCCTGAACAGCGTCCACTGCCACAAACTTCCACAAACCACCATTGCCCGAAGCGGCATCCGTCCAAAGATTAACGGCTAAACCTTGCCCCGGCATACTGGCATTGAGATACCATCCGCCCACTTTGTCGGAATTGATGGTGTAGTAATAGCTATTGCCATCTTTGCCGTAACCTGCTTTGCCCAGTTCGAAGCAATAGTGCTTTGCATTGGTGTCGTAGTCCCAACGTCCCGTGTTGCTCTGCTGCGTTGGGTTCTGTTTCAAACTGCCTTTTGGGAAAGCCTTGCAAACCAAAGCGTATTTACCAGGAGCTGTAGGACTCTGCTCGAAAGCCCAAAGCTGATAATCGTAGTTAGCATCTCCTTTAGCAGCCGTTGGGGCTGTCCAAAGACGATTTGCCTGCGCGCCTTTTGCTGCATAGGTTGAGATGAGCGAAGACCCACTGCTGAGGAGCTCTATGCTGCGCCCCTGACGAGAAGCATCCGTGGCGCGCGTCTGCAACTGGTAGTAGTGGTGCACGGTTTCGTTCGACACACGCGGCAGCACCATATCCGTGGCAGAACTCGTAGTGAGATCGCGGCGGCAGTAGGTGAATCCTGCTAAGTTCAAATAGGTTGTGTCGGCCTGGATGCGACGTACAAAATTATTGTAGTTCTTTGCGCTCGGCTCTGTCCAACCTGCTTCGGCAATCGCCAGCAAACGCGGCAGGGCGAGGTATTCGAGATAGTCGTTTGTACCAACGTGTTCTGTCCAGAACGAACCTTGCACACCGGTGTAGTACTTGCGCTGAGCAGCGGTGAGACTATTGGGCGCAGCTTCGGCATTGTAGGTAGCAGCCAGATTGTCGGACCCATCGCCCGCACCGCTGGGCTCATCTGGAGCTTTGCTCTGCTTACGGTTGATATAATAAGGGCCGTAGAAAGTCACGATATTGTTGAGTCCCATATTGGCAGCCTGAATGGCAGAAGCCGCAGCGGGATGCCAGCACATAACAGTGACCTCGGCAGCTTTGATGCTATCGAGCTCAGAATCTTTGGCTGTGATGGCTTCATTCCACACCGCTGTTTTATGTCCGTGCTGCTTGATGAAATCGGCCATCTCCTTGATGAAACGACTCTGCAACCAACGATAGCTCTTGAGCCCCTCACGCTGATACAAAGCCTTGCACTCGGCATTCTGCTCCCAAGCGTTAGTGGGACATTCGTCGCCACCAATAGAAACCATCTCGAAGGGGAAGAGCTCCATCACTTCTTTCATAACGTCCTTGGCGAACTGAACAGCTTTGGGATTGGCCACGTTGAGAATGTCTGTATAAACACCACCTTGGAGAGGAATCTTGTGTTCTCCATCGGGCCAGCAGCTAAATTCGGGATAGGCAGCCAATGCCGAAACAATATGACCGGGCATATCAACCTCTGGGAGAATTTCTATATGGCGTGCTTTGGCATAAGCCACCACCTCGCGCACTTGTTCCTGGGTGTAGAAGAAGGGGCCGTCCTGCTTATTCGTCCAATAAGGGCCGTGCTTCAAATCAGTGAGATAGGAGTTTTCACGCGTGGCACCAATGGTGGTGAGTTTGGGATATTTCTTGATTTCCAAACGCCAACCTTGGTCGTCCGTGATGTGCCAGTGGAAGCGATTGAGCTTATAGTCGGCCATCACGTTGAGTATTTTCTTAATCTCATCAACATCGAAGAAATGACGAGAAACATCGAGCATAAAACCGCGATAGCCAAAGCGAGGACTATCCGTGATGCTGACAACGGGGAGGGGCAGAGTTGTCAGACTGGCATCGGCTACACCTGCACGAACCGAAGCGGGCATCAGTTTCTTCAGCGTAGTCAGACCATAGAAGAAACCTGCGGTGGTGTTGCTCTGAAGTTTCACCCCACTGGTTGTGATGTCGAGTTTGTAGCCTTCGGGATCGAGTGTGCCCGCATAGCGCGACAACACTATTTGCGCGCCAGAGGTTTTGGTAGTGGTCTTCACCTTCAATCCCGACTTGCCGTTGAGGAATTCAACAAAATTGGTTGCTTCGGCTTTGATGCTATCGGGTAAACCTGCCACGCAAACGCGGAAGTCGGTGGGAAGCGACAGTGTCCCTGTTCCCACCGTCATTTGCTTAGGCTTCGGCGTCAGGTTGACAAAATTTTCTGCACCTGCGCCAAAGGGGTACAATAGCATCAGTGCGAAAAATAACAATAGAATACGTTTCATGAAAAATATAGTTTAGGTATTATTTCTCCGCAAAGTTAAATCTTTTCACAAACCATACAAAGCAAAGTGACACGAAACGCCTACAGGTAAAAAGAAAAGGGAATTTCCGTGGATAGAATCCTACAGGAAATTCCCTTTATAAAGGTGCTCAAAAGAGCAAAAGTTCAAAGATTAGTCTTCAATGAGATCCTTACCCGTCATCTCTGCGGGCTGCTCAAGACCCATGATATGGAGAATGCTCGGAGCCACATCGGCCAAAACGCCATTGGTGACTTTGGCATGCTGATTCTTCGTGACATAAATGAAAGGTACGGGATTGAGGGAGTGTGCCGTGTTGGGCGTGCCGTCATCATTGATGGCGTGATCTGCATTACCGTGGTCGGCAATGATAATAGTTTCGTAGTCGGTTGCGTTAGCAGCTTCCACCACTTCTTTCACGCAAGCATCAACAGCCTTAACGGCTTTCTCAATAGCTTCGTAAACACCCGTGTGTCCCACCATGTCGCCATTGGCGAAGTTTACCACGATGAAGTCGTACTTGTTTTCTTTAATCGCAGCAACGAGTTTATCTTTCACTTCATAGGCGCTCATCTCCGGTTTGAGGTCGTAAGTGGCCACTTTGGGAGAGGGAACGAGGATTCGGTCTTCACCCTCAAACGGCGTTTCACGTCCACCGTTGAAGAAGAACGTCACATGAGCGTACTTCTCAGTTTCTGCCGTGTGGAGCTGCTTGAGTCCTTTCGCACTGAGATATTCGCCCAGCGTGTTAGCCACATTCTCTTTGGGGAAGATAATATGCACATTTTTGAAACTTGCATCGTAGGGAGTCATACAATAGAATTGCAAACCAGGAATTGTCTTCATTCCTGCTTCAGCAATATCTTCTTGCGTGAGAACCTGCGTGAGCTCCTTAGCGCGATCGTTGCGGTAGTTGAAGAAAATGACAACGTCACCTTCTTTTATACGACCGTCAACATTGGCATTAACGAGCGGCTCCATAAATTCGTCGGTATCTTTGAAGTCTTCAGTGTCGCGAGCGTAGCAATCCTCAACGGCTTTCACCATATCGATTTCCTTGCGACCCACTCCATTAACGAGCTGATCGTAAGCCACCTTCACACGATCCCAACGCTTGTCGCGATCCATCGCATAGAAACGGCCGATGATGCTAGCCACATGTGCACCTGTTTTCTCACACTCCTTGGTGAGCGCATCGATATATGTCACACCGCTCTTTGGGTCGGTATCACGGCCGTCCATGAAGCAGTGAACATAAGTCTTATCAGCGACACCATATTCTTTTGAAATCTCAACGAGTTTGAAAAGATGGTCGAGAGAAGAGTGAACGCCACCGGTGGATGTTAGGCCCATAATGTGGAGTCCGCAACCTTTCTCCTTCGCGTAAGAGTAGGCGCGAACGATTTCCGCGTTCTGCATGATGGAATTGTCGGCAATGGCGCGGTTGATCTTAACGAGATCTTGGAATACAATACGTCCAGCACCGATATTGAGGTGACCAACCTCGCTGTTACCCATCTGACCATCGGGCAAACCTACATTCTCTCCACTGGCGAGCAATTCGCTGTGGGGATAGTGGGCGTTCAAACTGTCGAGAAACGGCGTCGGGGTTTGAAAAATAACGTCGCCTTTGTCGTGGTGACCAATGCCCCAGCCGTCGAGAATCATCAAAAGAGCTTTTTTTGCCATAATGATATCTTATATTTTTAAGTTGTTGTTTTCTGAACAGCAAAAGTACTTCATTCTGAATGGACTACCAATTAAATAATATGGAAAGTTGCAGCTTACAACGTTTTTAATCTTCGTGAAGCAGATTTGACAAGGCGTGTTTACAACCGCACCAAGCCGAAGCAAGCCAAGCGAGCGCGATAACATAATAGAAAGGATGGGCACACACGGGAAGCAATAGGGCAAAAACTGCCAACTGAAGATTGAGAAGGTGGAGCATTTGTTTCACACTGATATCTTCTCCGAGTGCCCAACTGTAGAGAGCGATCAAAAACTCTACACTTCTAACAACAAGCGACTTTTCTAAATTTGATTGTGAGGCGTTCAAAGCCATTTCATTTTTGCTCATAACGAATAATATGTTATTGTTTTCTGCTGCAAAGGAACAATTAAATCGTGACAGCCTGTGACACTCCGAATTTAGAATGTTAAAAGTTAGAAGTTTTTTTTGAAGAAGGAGTCGGAGTTGGACTTCGCCTCTCTTATTGGGAAGATTTCACTCCCTCTTCTACTTAATTTTATATATAAAATAGGAATCAAAAAGACAAGGTGATCGACTTAGCCTTTCTTTGAAGCAATCTTTTCAGCCAGTTCAGCCACGCGCGCCTCCAAGTATTTTTTGAATTCAGGAGTTCGATAAATTTCTATGTCGTCATAAAGACCCAAAACGAAACGGCCTATACCTTTATAACTGCACACCTGCGTATCGAGCAAATAACGACCATCAGGCTGAAGCTCCATTTGCTGTTCGGAATACGGGAACTCTTCACGCAACAAACTTGCAGACAAAGCCCCAAGAAGTAGGCGCACACGCTTGCGATTCTCTCCGCTGAAATGGAAGAGGTCGGTATAGAATGGCGCGTGCTCACGCTTGTGCGACCATTTGAGATCGAGGAGTTCAACGCTTTTAGCTCTACTGATTTTGAAAGTTTTGTTCTGTCCCGTATGCACTTCAAAGCAGCGCACCTCACTATTGCCCGAAAGAAAAATATAGGGTTCCACAAGACGATCGTCCGTGCGGCCGCTATGGGGTGAGGTGTAGCCGCGCAACAAGCAGAGGCGTTCCTCGCGTGCTGCTTGATAGAGCGTTTGAAGATTGCGCGCAATATGGGCGTCAATACCGTGATTGGCCAGAACGTCAAAGTCGTAGAGAGCGGCCAACTTATCGCGCAAATGGCGCACTTGGGGAGAATTGTTGTAGACTGAATTAAGCACTTGATTGATCGTGACGGCCTCATCAATAGTGAAATGTATCAAACTGGAGATTTCGAGGAAAAAAGGAGAGGAAGGACCGAGCCGATAGTGCGAACCGTTCTTTTCCACTTCGAAGCCCATATCTTTAAAAGCCTCCAAATAACGATAAATGGTGCGGCGACTCATACCTGTCTGCTCACCTAAATCATCCACACTTAACTCTGTGTTTCGAGCCAAAAGGACCATCAAGCGTAATTGTCTATCAAACTTTTCTTGCTTCATTCCAAACTACAATAATTAGTTGCATCTGCGAATTTAACTCTTTTTTTGTTTCACCGAAAAATATCTATACTCACATCGCTGAAAGTCCCATAGGGAGCGCGATAGCGGATTTAGCAAAAGTTTCATTTTAATACTCTTTTACCCTCTCACTAAAGAAGTATGGAATGATTAAATAAGCAAAAGTGTTTGTTTTATAACAAAAAGATGTATCTTTGCGGCCGTGAAACCTCACGAGGTACTGATGACACCTTCTTCACTAAGGTTGAAATTTTAACTGAAGATTCTGGTGCAAAGCAGCGCAAGAGCATGGTAAGACTCTTCTTCTGCAGCTTGAAAAAAGCTAAGTCAGTCCACAGGTCGAAGAAGGAACATCACGAGCGTAATTATCATTTATTTTAATCGAAGCCTTTGCTTCCTTTTTATTACCTCTGTTCCTCTATCCCTCTCCTCGTGACAAAAAAATAAATATGCGTTTTAAAAACTTACTACTTATCGCATGCTGCTCTCTTTCGGCTTTAGTCTTCACAGTAAAAGCACAAAACCTAAAAGGCGGTAAAGCGAGCTACTACGCCAATTCACTCCATGGACATCGCACCAGCGATGGTTCTGTCTACCACAGAGACAGTCTCACCTGCGCGCACCGCACTCTCCCCTTTGGAACTATGCTGAAAGTGCGCAACTTGAGCAACGGCAAAGAAGTCATTGTAAAAGTAACGGACCGCGGACCTTTTTCCAAGTCACGTGTAGTGGACCTCTCCTTAGCTGCTGCCAAACAACTCGACATGGTAGGCAAAGGAACAGCCAGCGTAGAAGTAACAAAAGTAGGAGGTGGAGTTATTGAAGAATACACCCTACCCGAACTCCAACTTCTCGATCCTAAAACTGGCAACTATTACAGTATGTCAGAATGGAACGAAAAAGAAAGAGCTGCTAAGCAATTAGCACAACAGCGCGAAGCTGAAAAGCGCCGCGCAGCCTATCTGGCCAAAGCCAAGCAACAGCAACCACGCTGGCGAGTGCTTGACAACAAACTGACCGCTAAGGCTAAAAAGTAACAGAACATTATTCAACCCACAAAGGCAAAGCCGCTGAGGAGCTATCCTCGGCGGCTTTTTTTATTGAACACTACGCACATAACGCAAACATTCCACTAAAGCATCACCCAATGAAGTTTCAGTGAAGCTTCTGAAGCCTTTTTGAGAAAATTCATGAAGAAAAAGGACAAGTACTATATATGTCATCGCAAATATCCTTATCGCGTTTTCAGATACAATAAGCCTATCAGCCGACATCCTTATTCTGTCAACCCACGCCCTTATTGTATCTACGCCTCCACCAACAGAGCTGAACATTATAAACCTCTCCCTCTCTCCTGCTTTTCATTTTTCCGTTGTCACATCGTCACGTTGTCACGCTTTGAGTACAACTCGCTGAAAACGTATCTTTTATGTGCGTGACGACAGGTGACAACGGTGTGACAACAATTTTTTTGTTGTCACGCATATAACTCATTATCTATCAGTGCGTTCTTCCTTTTGTGACAACGTAACAACAAAAAAAAGAGTTTTTTGTAGAGAGGAGAGAAAGGAATAAATACCCCCTCAACGATTTCAGTGCGACGCTTCCTGCGTCGGCATATAGTGCTGCCTCCTATCCACGGGTTCTCCCTCGCTGCGCTTGGGCGTCACCCGCGGTTAAGCATAGTGCGCCTCCGCCGGAGGCGTAAGTAACTCAACTCTGCTGCGTCCGCTGTAGCCAATGTGTGGATGGAGTTATCTACAGATTGTGTACAGAATTTTATGATGTGAGAGATGGAAGGAGGTGAAGATGCTCCATGCTTCACCCAGTCTCCAGCAGATGCTTGAGTAATTCTACTCTGTTGCGTCTTAATGGTGACGGAACAGTGGGAGGACTTCTCTACAGAAGGTGTATAGACTTTTTACGATGTGCGTCCGAGGAGAGCGGAAGAGGATTTCGCGTATGCATTCACTGCCCCCAGCGGGGGCACACTATGCTTAACCGCGGGTGATGCCCGAGCCAAAGCGAGGGTGAACCCGTGGAGTAGGTGCTCTCTACCCTCCGACACCGGCGGTGTCGCACAGCAGCCATTTCTACTCACGTACCCCTTTATTCCTCAACGCTTGCAGTGCAATACTGCTTCAGGAGGCGTTAGTACAAAAAAGCAGACTGCGCAGATTTAGAGATTTCTGAAAAGAAAATTTCTCCTATTATCTGTGCAGTCTGCAATCAGTTGCGTGAAAGTCACGCACTATTCTGACACGAGCGTTGCTCCTGTTGATGTTCCCGTAAATTCGGGAGCGTACTGACTCTGTATTCGAGCGGCTCCTGCGTGATAAGTACCAGAACGGTCTACGAAGAACTCTTCCGTGAACGTGTGCACACCCTTTGCGAACTTCTCAAAGAAAAATTCGTTGGAGGCATCGCGCGAAACGCGATAGAACCATTCGCCATCACGATAGGTATAACCACTCCGCTGCTCTACGGGTTCGAGATTGGCAGAGCGAGACGATTTCAGCGAAACAAAGTCATAATCACGATCGGCACGGAGCGTGAAGACTTGGCGCACGCGGTCGCCCTTCTTCAGCATCACCCCTTCAGCAATGGGTTGCCACTGCTTGCCACGCTGCACCTCAAAGCGGCGTTCCACGAACAGGCCTTTGCCGGTGGCTTTTACATCGGAAACGGGCACTGTATATTGTGCGAAAACTGCCCCCCATGCTAATCCTGATCCCGTTTTGCGAATCTGGATATTGTCGGCACTGAGTTGTTTCGGATTGTCAAAGCTCTGGCGGAAATAGCCTACGCCCTGTGGTTCAGTAGCTTGACTCTTAGCGTTCACAGCGAGGATATTGTTTCCTTTTCGGAGCGTATAATATAGCGGAGTATCGTCGGAAAGATTGCGCACAGTTGAAGTTTTTTTCGCGTTGATAAGAAGAGCGAAGAGCGCATCAGTTGTGGCGCGACTGGTGGGCCACATCTGCGTGCGTTTAGCCTGCATCAGCCACAAGCACATTTGTTGTAGTCGTTCGTCTGTTGAAGGATAGAACTGAACCATCGCTTCTATGGCGGCAGCTTGTGTAGGAATGCGATAAGCGTTCCAACTCATCTGAGCACGATCTGTATCGAAATAAGTACCCATTCCCTCTTTGTGAACGGTATGCTCGAGCAAACTCTCCATATTATCATTAGCGGCTGCAAATTTTCCCAACTTCGCCAAAGTGATAGCCGACATAGCTTTACCGTACATCGTGAGGTTGAAATCGGGGCGAGCTATCTTATCGAGCAGATACTTTGCATCGGCATCGATATCCATACCTAATATCGCGCACAAATAGAGATAGCGATACGTCAGCTCGTCGGCCTCCACAGTTTGCTTGGTTCTCTTTTCTTCCGCCTTCATTTCTTTCACACGCTTCGCCATCTCGTTTTTCAGATAGTCCATAGCGCGCTGCAGATTGCTTTGTGCTGGAAAAACATTATTAAGTACTTGAACACGCGCCAAGAGTGTGGCAACTTCAGATGTGATAAAGGGGTTGGACGGCATTCCTGCAAACCAGCCCCAACCGCCGTCGCTGCGCTGCATATCGGAAAGAATATCCATCGCCGAAGCTATTTTGTCGGCGTTGGCTTTCTCATCAAAGAGCGTAGCGAGTTGAGAGGCGCGCTCGGCTTCCTCATCAGCAGCATTCACCCACGGCGTTTCGTTGAGCAACATCTGCTTGAGATCTGGATTTTTCTTCAGCACCTCTGCCCACGCTGTTGAAGTGGAAGCTTCCGCAGCTTTGCGAATCTCAGGATTCTTGTCCGCAATATATTTTGCCAAGGAGAGAGCGTAGTAACGTTCTGCCCATGATGGAGAACTGAAGCACTCTGCATTGGCAAGCACTGGCAGAGCCGAAACGGCATACCATGTGGGGTTAGAACTAAGTTCTATCGTCAGACGGCGATCTGAAATCTTCGATGAATTGGACCAAATCGTGTCGAGTTGCAACGTCTTCGTGCCTGCCTCCGTCATAGAGAACGGCACGGTCTCTATCACTTGCTCGCGATCGGCCAAGACAGGTATCAATTTTTCTTCGCCATCACTAAACTTCTTGCCTTCGCCTATGATGCGGCAGAGCAAAACGGGATAATCATTCGTAGCATCAAACGTAAAAGAAAGTGCTTTCTCGCCATCTTTTTCTACGATGAAATCGGCCTTTTTAGTAGCCACGACTTTCTCCGTGCGTGCATCAAGTAACTCGCACATTACCTTTCCACGTTCTTCCTGTTCGGAAAGATTTCGTACAGTAACTGGAATTGTGAAGCGATCGCCTTCGCGAACAAAGCGCGGCGTATTACTCTCCACCATAAAGTCCTTGCGTGCCACAATCTCATCCGTGAGCAAGCCGTAGTTCACTGCGGCATCGTGAGCAAAACCCATGAAGTTCCACGTTGTCAAGCTCTGCGGTAGCGTAAAGGTGAGCACCACCTCGCCGTTCTTATCCGTGCGAAGTGCAGGCTTGAAGAAGGCCGTTTCAGCAAAATTGGAGCGAATGCTTGGATCTGTGCCTTCATCAACAGAATCAACAGCCACAGAATCCGCCATAACGTCAAAATCTGATTGTTTAGCCTTGCCATAGCCCACAACTACAGTTTCTTTCAGCTCCATAACAGGCTCTTCCATTTTCATCAACCTAACCTTTTTCACTCCAGCTACACGATCTGTAAAATGCTCCATATAATTGGTTGCATACTCATCGAAAAGATTTTGATTCCATACTGTGAAATCAAGATCTTTTTCATCCAAACGGACAAGATCCTTCGCAAAATAAAGATCTTTCGTTCCTTCGTAAGCTGATGTCCACTTAGGCGTCGGAATATTGCGGAAGAAATCCAACTCAAAGTCCCACTTGTTGGGTTGGAACTTATCGAGACTGGCGTCATAAAGGCAAGCCATCAACGAAGCATCAGCGGGCGCTCCGTTGGGGCGTGTAATTTTGAGCTTCCAGGTTTCTTTCTGTCCTGCCAACAACTGGCTGCGGAAAGTGGACCATTGGAGATTGAGTTGCTTATTAGGCGCTGGTTTGCTCAAACGGAGACTATGAGAATAGAGTTCGCCATCCTGCACAAAGAAGAAACTTACCTGCGCACCCTCGTCATATTCTGATTTGTATTTAAGGTTGAAATGCTCGATGGAATCGTCGAGTTTAATACGACGAGTTTCTAATAATTTCGCACCTGCTACTACGTCATAGAAGACCGTAACATCCTTGCGAGGAGAACCCAGCATAACGAAAGCTTCACTGCCGTCTTCGTTGGGACGAACGTACCACCAACAAATATCCTTACCTACTGGGCGAGTGTCCTTTTCGGAGAAGAGAAGGAATTGAACATTCAAATCCTCAGCTCCCTCCATTTTTGCCGTGAGCTTATATTCGCCCGAAGGAAGATTGAGCAAATCATTGGGCGTAAACTTCTGACCTGACTTAAAGGAGAAGTGAGCCACATTTCCCGCAATACCAGCAATATCTACAGTACCTTCACCATCCAATGTCTTACGTGCAGCATTCAGCAACTCAATCTTCACATTCTTCAAATGCTCTTTGCAGATGGAAGAAGGCCAATCTGATTCGAGCCAACTGGCACGCGTGGACGCATAGAGTGTTTCTGTGCCCGTTTCGGTCTCGCCATTTTCAGCGGTCACATTGGCTTCAACGGTGTAGTGATAGTAGTTGAAGTCACCCTCATTCCGAGTTTCTGGGTCGCAAGTAAGTACTACTGGTAAGACGAAACGGCCGTATTCATCGGTCTTTACGTTATCGGTTTGTTCCTCCAGGTCTTCATCTATCCACGACCATGGTTTCACCGTAAACTGGACGAGGGCGTTTCGCACAGGAAGTCCGGTATAGGTAAGTGCCGTTCCTTGCATTCGGACAGTATCTCCCAAAGCGTACTTCGTTTGGGGGATTTCGAGCTTCACTTCAAAGGTCGGACGTTTGTATTCTTCCACACGGAATTCCGACGAACCGCAACCATGTCCATTGATAACTGTATTGATATGGAACCAACCAGACAAGGTATTTTCCGGCAGACGGAACGTGCCATTGACAACGCCCATTGCATCTGTCTTTAGCTTCAGTGTTTCCAACTCTTTCCAGTTGGCATCACTCAATGTGATATGCACTTCTGCATCTGTAAGCACTTTGGTGGAGTCTTCATCACGCTGATAAGCCAACACGCCAACACTCACTTCTTGTCCTGGCCGATAAATAGCTCGATCAGTGAAGACATGGGTTGTGATTTCATGTTTTCTTATTTTTTCATACTGTGCAAATCCATATAGATTAGAGAGCGGATAATAGGCATCATCCTTATATTGTGCAAAATATAAGTCATTATAATGAGTATAACGTGCCACATAGAAATCTCCCTTTTCATCGGGAGAAGAAGCCTCTTTCTGTTGCAACACATCATTATTTTCCGTGAAGATTACGAGCTTTCCACCCAAGAGCGGCGTACCGCTTTTGCGATCGACAAAAGTGATGCGTTGGCGGCCATCAGGCAAGGGCAACTTCACAGGGAACACGCGCGAAACATGGATTAATTTCGTCTCGACGGGCTTATTATTCTCCACCAGCGCAAGTGCATAGATGCCCGGTTCAGAAAAACTAAAAGAAAGAGAGTCCTTCACTTCCCTGTAAGGCGCAGCTTTGGGGAAAGTCAGATTATAGGTTTTCAGAGCCTGCAAACCTTTCAGATCCTTTGTCTCTACATCGTTATTATAAACATCTTTGGCCGTTTTATTCAAACGATACATACAAACTTTTGCAGTTGTACGATTGCGGACAGAGAGCTTTATTTTAACGGTTTCATCGGGGTATACTACGCCTTTTATGTTCTCTATAGAGAAAAATGGAGTTATCATCTCCCCGATTACGTTGCGCAGCTCGTTCGCTTCTTTCATCTTGCCATAGCGCTTGATACCTTCTTGCGCCAAATCATAAAAGATGGAGTCTCGGTCATCAGTACTATTAAAACCCGTAAGCGATACAAGTTTTTTGTAGGTCTCCACATTCAGCGGCAAATCCTTATACTCTTCCTTCATCTTCATAAGCTCGATGAAATGGAGGTTCTTTGTCAGCGATTCAGACGAATTGGTAGCAACAAAGTCTAAGCGATTCAAACGCGTCAGCAATGCAGCCTCTCGATTGCCAGCCGCAGTGTAGTAGTCGGCAATGCGCTGCAAGAGTTGTGCAGATTCTTCCTCAGGAATAGCCAGCGAAATGCGTTCCTGAATATTGGAAAGCACATGAAGGAGATCATAGTGATAGTACTTGCTATCTTTTCCCTCTTCCAGCACAGGAAGATAGGGCCGATAATCAGCACGTGCCAAGAGCTCAATATCCGCCAACGATGCTCGAAGATATTCGGCGCGCTTACGAACGGCCACCGTGTCGCTCTCATCATAACCTGTAATTTCAGCGAAATAGCGCGCCAAAGCATTTTGCCACATAGCGCGCTGGAGCGGACGAGTTTCGCGGGCGAGCGCAGTCTCCATCTGCTCTACAGCAACTTTCCCCGAATCGGGAGAAATCTCCTCGTGGAGCATTCGTGCTGTAAGCATGGCTTTGAGCAGCTGCCCATCGTTCTTTTCCGCCATGGCTTTCTGTCGGATTTTATCGACTTCTGCCAGCGCGGATTTAGGCAAGTCTTTCTTCCCATACGCTTCCACATTGGCCCACATCTTTTCATAAGTTTGAGCCATGACGGAGAGAGAGAAGAATGAACAAAACATAAGTAATAGAATCTTTTTCATTATAGTGAGTAGATTGTTTTTTCGCTTTAATAATGCAAACCTAACAATTATTACACCTTTCCTGCAACTTTTGACTTATAAAAAAAACAAAAAGCATTCATTTTGCATCGATTATCAGAGCCTGCTGAGAGTCAACTCTCTTTATGCCTCGCATCAGCAAGAAGTGATTCCTTGAGGGTTGAGACCTCCTTTTGTTAAACGTAATAAGCGTTTTTGGTTTTTCACTTAAAATTGTTTACTTTTGCAGCCGTCAAAGGTACATGCCTTTGCCTCCATTAATCAACACAAACATTGTAACAGACAATGAACCAAGAGCACAAACTTCTGCATGGAAGTTTGTGTTCTTTTTCTTTAACAAAATTGCAAGGATATGAGCCGAATCGAGTGGGATGAACAGGACAGAAAAGCCGTACTACTTTATATGGACTCAGAGAGAGTAACAATGTCAAGTTATATCGCATTTTTCGATACCGAGAATCGTTTGAAATTCAAAAACGAAAAAGAAGTTTAGAGAATTTCACTCAGCTGAAGACAGGCATTATAAGCGTGTTCGAAAATGCAATAAGGATGCCAGCTGACGCGCTTATTGTGCTGGTTGATACAATAAGGAGACCGAAGAATTTCCTTATTGTATTTTTCGATGAAAAGGACAAAAATAAGAGTGTTTTTAAGCGAAAAATGGCTTTTCAGCACAAAATGAAGTACAAAACAAAGAGATTTTTCGAAAGAAACGAGAAAAGAACGTGGGAAATAAGGGAAGAAAAGAGCAGGAGACACTTTTCAGTGAGCTAAAAGGAGAAAAGAGATTGTAAAGTTATCAGACAGTTTTTAGAGTTTCAAAGGCGCACAAAAGTTTTAGAGATATTCAGCAGAACAAACATTGTAGACCTTTTCGCTCCAAACTTCTTAAAAAATCTAAGAAAGTGAAGAGTTGCTATTGCAGGGAAAGGGAACACTCGGAACGGACAAAGTTTTTTAGTATCTTTGCAAGATAAATCATTTAGGTTATGGTACGAAAAATCTTTTTTGCTCTGTTGACCATTTTCTGCTGCCTCCCAACGGCTGTTTTTGCAGATAATTCTCAGCCTACAGCAAACCCTATCATGCGAGTGACGGGTGACAAAATGGAAAACGAAGAAGCTACTGACTATAACGGCAATGCTCCGATGCAAGCCAAATTCTTGGCACAGCCGCAGAACTTAGGAGGCTACACCGCGCTTTATGAATGGCGCTTCACGAAGGAAGGAGAACAAGCTCCTTTCTTGATTCGCTACGATGAAAATACGGAATATACGTTCAATAAGAGTGGGGCTTACTCGGTGGAACTGATTGTTTCCTTTGTGCAGGGCACTGACACCATCGAGTATAAGATGGATTCGCCCTTCAAGATTTCCATTTCAGAATCTAAGTTAGAAGTTCCCAATGCCTTTTCTCCCAACGGCGACAATATTAACGATATTTTCAAGGTGAAGGATAGCTACCAGAGTATCGTTTCGTTCAAAGGAATGATCTTTAACCGCTGGGGCAAAAAGCTGTTTGAATGGACGGACATCACGCAGGGATGGGACGGCAGGAGCAATGGCAACGACGTGCCCGATGGGGCTTACTTCCTCCACATCCAAGCTAAGGGAGCGGACGGTCGCAACTACAACATCCGAAAGACCATCAACCTGCTGCGCGGCTACCAAGAGGGAACGAACAGCGTAACCCCATAAAGTGGCAGAAACGCTAAAGAGCCAAAAAGCTTTGAGAAACACAACGGGCAGACGATTCTGCCAAACAACAAACTAAAACAAAGAGAAAACAATCCTAAGACATGGATCAGCAAGATTGGATAGAAGTATGGGGCGCTCGCGTCCACAATCTGAAAAATATAGATGCGCGCATCCCGCGCCATTCGCTCAGCGTCATCACAGGCTTGAGCGGTTCGGGCAAGAGTTCGCTGGCTTTCGATACGTTATACGCCGAAGGTCAGCGGCGTTATATCGAGACGTTCTCGGCTTATGCCCGTAATTTCCTCGACAATCTGGAACGCCCGGATGTGGACAAAATCACGGGACTCAGCCCAGTTATCTCTATCGAACAGAAGACGACGAACAAGAATCCCCGCTCTACGGTGGGGACGGTGACGGAAATCTACGACTTTCTCCGTCTGCTCTTCGCGCGGGCGGGTACGGCCTACTCCTATGTGAGTGGTGAGAAGATGGTGAAATATACAGAGGAAAAGGTAGTAGACCTTATTCTCGAACGCTATGATGGGCACAAGGTGTACCTACTTGCGCCGCTCGTGCGCAGCCGTAAGGGACACTATCGCGAACTCTTCGAGAGTGTCCGCAAAAAGGGCTTTCTCACGGTGCGCATAGATGGCGAACTGAAAGAGGTGGTGAGCGGTATGAAAGTGGACCGCTACAAAAATCATGATATAGAAGTGGTGGTGGACAAACTGGCGGTGCAAGAAAAGGATCGTGAGCGACTAGAAAAGAGTGTTCGCGCCACGATGCAACAGGGACAAGGTCTCATCCAGGTATTGGACAACGCCACGAACGAAGCACGCTACTATTCCAAACTCTTGATGGATCCTGTTTCGGGTATATCCTATAGAGAACCAGCTCCTAACAACTTCTCGTTCAACTCTACACAGGGTGCTTGCCCGAAGTGTAAGGGACTGGGCTACATCAGTGTAATCGACCGCGAGAAAGTAGTGCCCAACCCGAAACTCAGTATTCGCGATGGCGGTTTAGCTCCGCTGGGAAAATACCGTAATGCACTTATTTTCTGGGAAATAGAAGCGCTACTACTGAAATACGACTGCACACTGAAAACCCCCATCGAGGAGATTCCCGACGAGGCCATGGACGACATCTTCAATGGGACAACGGAGCGCTTACATATTCCGGGCTCTATCATGCACACAACGGACGACCATTATGTGGACTTCGATGGATTGGTGAAATATATCCGTCAAATGGCCGATGCGGAAATGACGGCGGCGGCACAGAAGTGGGCGGAGCAGTTCTCCCGCGAAGCTGTGTGCCCCACCTGCCACGGCCAGCGCCTCAACCAGGAGGCTCTCTCCTACCGTATCGATGGCAAGAACATTTCAGAACTAAGCCACATGGACATCAGTCAGCTCTACGAATGGCTGGATGGTGTGGAAGAACGCTTGGACACACGCAACGCCTCCATTGCGCACGAAATCTGCAAAGAACTACGCACGCGCCTCAAGTTCTTACTCAACGTGGGACTTGATTACCTCTCGCTGTCGCGCGCCACGATGACACTGTCGGGCGGAGAGAGCCAACGCATCCGTTTAGCTACGCAAATCGGGTCGCAATTGGTCAATGTGCTTTACATCCTTGACGAACCGAGCATCGGTTTGCATCAGCGCGACAATGTGCGCTTGATTGATTCGCTGAAAGAGTTGCGCGACATCGGCAACACGGTAGTTGTCGTTGAACACGATAAGGATATGATGCTGGCGGCGGACTATATCGTGGACATGGGGCCACGCGCTGGCCGATTGGGAGGAGAAGTGGTTTACCAGGGTACACCGAAAGAAATGTTGCACCGCAATACCATGACGGCGGACTATCTGAACGGTCAACGCGCCATAGAAATTCCGGTCGAGCGCAGGAAAGGCAATGGAAAGACGCTGCGCCTCATCGGAGCGAAGGGTAACAACTTGAAAGGCGTTAAAGTAGATTTTCCGCTGGGTACGCTAATCTGCGTGACGGGCGTTTCTGGTTCGGGAAAATCTACGCTTATCAACGACACGCTCCTACCTATCCTCTCGCAACACTTTTACCGCTCTCTGCGCAACCCGCTGGAGTACGAAAAACTGGAGGGTATCGAGAATGTGGATAAGGTGGTGGCTGTGGATCAGAGTCCGCTGGGACGCACGCCGCGCTCTAATCCGGCAACCTATACGGGTGTATTCTCCGACATTCGCAACTTATTCGTGGAACTGCCCGAGGCTAAGATGCGCGGCTATAAGCCGGGGCGTTTTTCCTTTAATGTGAAGGGCGGCCGCTGCGAGACATGTAAAGGTAACGGCTACAAAACTATCGAGATGAACTTCCTGCCGGACGTTTACGTGCCTTGCGAGGAGTGTCACGGTAAGAGATACAACCGCGAAACGCTTGAAGTGCGCTACAAAGGCAAGAGCATTGCCGACGTGCTGGACATGACAATCAACAACGCGGTGGAGTTTTTCGAGAACGTGCCCACGATTCTGCACAAGATAAAAGTGTTGCAGGATGTGGGCCTTGGCTACATCAAACTGGGGCAAAGCAGCACGACGCTCTCTGGTGGTGAGAGTCAGCGTGTTAAACTGGCAACAGAACTGAGCAAGCGCGATACGGGGCAGACCATTTATATCCTCGATGAACCTACTACGGGGCTTCATTTCGAGGACATCCGCGTGCTGCTCGACGTATTGAATCGTCTCGTGGAGCGTGGAAACACGGTCATCGTGATTGAGCACAACTTGGACGTTATCAAGGCGGCGGACTACCTCATAGACATGGGCCCCGATGGCGGCCGCGGCGGTGGCTGTGTAGTAGCTACCGGCACTCCCGAAAAAGTCGTGAAACAAGGTAAAGGGTACACCGCGAAGTTTCTGAAGGAGGAGTTGGAGGCTACCCTGCTCTTATCAAAGCCCACGAAAGGACACAAATAAGGCGAAACAACACGAATTTCTGATACAAAAGATAAGAAATGGAGGAAAACGATAAAATATTCTGGAATGAATGCCACCAGATTATAGGAGCTGCCTATAATGTTCACAACAAATTAGGTAATGGCTTCTTAGAAGCTGTTTATCAAGAGGCTCTCTCCATTGAATTCACGAAGTTAGAACTTCCATTTGAAGCCCAAAAAGGACTAAGCATTGACTACGATGGTTTTATTCTTCAAAAACACTATATCGCCGATTTCTTTTGCTTTGACAAAATCATAGTTGAGATTAAAGCTACAGAAGAATTATGCCCAGAACATACTGCCCAAGTCATCAACTACTTAAAAGCAACTCATTGCAAATGTGGATTACTTATAAACTTCGGAGAAAGTCGCCTTCGATTCAAAAAAATTCTGAACTAAGATTTCGGTAATTCTCCTTAAAAATTCCTTGAACTCTTGTATAAATCCACAAAAATCAAGTACATTCGTAAACATTCGCTTTTTTCGTGAAAATTCGTGGGCTAAAAGCTCTCATTTCGACAACTAAAAAATCAATTCAAAATAATTTCTAACCACAACAAAACAAAGTATGTTTGAAAATCAACCAAAAGGATTGTATGCGTTGGCTTTGGCCAACACAGGCGAGCGCTTCGGCTATTACACGATGCTTGCCATCTTCGCGCTTTTCATGCAGGCCAAGTTTGGATGGACAGAGTCAGAAGCAGGACAAGTCTACGCCATCTTCCTCGCTGTAGTGTATTTTGCTCCACTCCTCGGAGGTATGCTGGCCGACAAGATTGGTTACGGCAAGTGTGTCACCCTCGGTTTCGCCACTATGTTCCTTGGTTATCTCGGACTGGCTATCCCGACAGGCGCCGATGAAATGGGCAAAATTGCCATGTTTGCAGGTCTCGCTTGCGTATCGCTGGGTACGGGTCTTTTCAAAGGCAATCTGCAAGTACTGGTAGGTAATCTTTACGATAGCCCGCAGTACGCATCCAGCCGCGATTCAGCTTTTAGTCTCTTCTATATGGCTATCAATCTCGGCTCTATGTTTGCCCCCTCAATGGCCAAATGGATTACGAATCTCTATTTAGGTCAGTATGGCTTCGTTTATGATGCAGCGAACCAGAATCCGGCTTATCTCAAGGCGTTATATGGTGCCTACGGTCTTTGCTTCGGTGTGGCTTGTATTTCGCTGATTTTCTCCGCCGTTGTGTACTTTGCCTTCCGCGGCTGGTTCAAACATGCTGACATCACAGCTAAACAAGCTAAGGAATCTAAGCAGGAAGTGGAAGAACTCACTCCGAAACAAACCAGAGACCGCATTGTTGCCCTCCTGCTTGTCTTCGGTGTGGTTATCTTCTTCTGGATGGCATTCCACCAGAACGGTTCTGCACTGACTTTCTTTGCTAAGAAATACACCAACCTCTCCGTATCTGGTTCGATGCGTATCTGGTTCAACATCTTCAGCTTGGCCTTGATTGCACTTTCTGTGTACACTGGTATCGGTGTTTTCCAATCCAAGACGGGAAAGAACAAGGTGCTTTGTGGCATCGTCACGCTGGCAGCATGGGCTGGAGCTATCGCTCTCTTCATGAACATGGAAGATCCCACCATGTCGCAGCCGTCCGACTTCCAACAGTTCAACCCCTTCTTCGTCGTTGCACTGACACCGTTTAGCATGCTCTTCTTCGGCTACTTGGCAAAGAAGGGTCACGAGGTAAGCGCTCCCGCACGTATTGCATTGGGTATGTTCGTGGCAGCAGTGGGCTTCGCTGTCATCACATTGGCATCTACCAACTTGATTTCTCCGATGGACTTGGGCGACAAGACACAAAGCATCCTTTCACCAAGCTGGCTGATCTCCACCTATTTCACCCTCACGTTAGCTGAGTTGTTACTTTCGCCCATGGGTATCTCCTTTGTGAGCAAGGTGGCTCCTCCCAAATACAAGGGGTTGATGATGGGCGGCTGGTTTGTGGCAACAGCCATTGGTAACTACCTAAGTTCTATCCCCTCAATGCTTTGGAACCGCATCCCTCTGATGTACAACTGGGGCATTCTGATTGCACTCTGCCTTGTCAGTGCCCTCGTGATGTTCGCACTCTTGAAGAAACTCAACAAAATGACGGCTTAATGAATCTATTAGAGAATGCTGCCCACAAAGCAGCATCTCTTTCCTTCGTGCTTCTGTCATGAATCGCACGGAAGCATAAACTTATCTGTCCGCAAAGTCTGAATATAGGCTTTGCGGACATTTTTTATAAAACACTTCACCAAATGGAGCTGTGGTGAAACATACGCTGGAGGAAAATAGAAAGAATACAGAAAGCGGTAAATACCCTTATTGCTTTTGAGAACACAATAAGGGCGTGAGCTGACATCCTTATTGTATATTCAAACGCTATAAGGAAAACTATAAGAAGATACGCTCCTCGCTAGTATTGTTCATCCCTCTTGATTGCTCGTTCAGGGGGCTACTATCATGCAAAAAGGAGGCGCATCAATGATGCGCCTCCTTTCTTAGAATGTATTTGTAAATACCATCTCTACAAGCTAAAGCTGTAGAGGGAGATAGGTATTTTTAGTCTTCTTCTTCGTTCCAGTCTTCGCTGTTCCATGAACCATGCTGACGAGTGAGTTGGGGACCACCTACTTCATTATTCGCAGAGAGCATCAGACTTGTTTCTACGAAAATACTGTATTCAACAGATGCTGGTTTGATATATACTTTCATATTCTTTATAAGATTTAGCTATTTATACTTCTTACTTAACGAGTACTTTCTTACCATTGATGATATAGAGGCCCTTTTGTGCGCTCTGAACGCGGCGACCTTGGAGGTCGTAAACCTGAGAAGCAGCATTGTTAGATGTTGCGTTCTGGATGCCTGTAGTAGTATTTCCATTGAAGAGGAAAGCGCGCACACCACTTGCTGCGGGGAGGGCGAGATAAGCCTTATGAGCACCATTGGTGAAAGCGGCACCATCAGCAGCACCATAATAGAAACCTACAGAATTAGCATCACCAGCCTTGTTCAGAGAGAGCTTATAGTAAACAGCACCACCAGTTGTCTGTGTAGCTTCGTCAGAACCCTTGAGAAGGTTGTCTGCATCTACATCGCCAGCGTTCTGAGAAGCGGCAAAAGTATATTCGCCAGGAGCAGCCTTGAGCACTACGCCTGTAGCAGCAGGAATTGTTTCACCAGCATTGTAAAGATAGCTTTCGTCCAACTTGCCGTTTGTAACTTTATAAGTGTATGCTGCTACATTTTCAGGAACAACGAGTGCACGATCGCTATAATAGAGAGTTGCATAACCTGTTGCACCGATGTTTACCTTAACATCACGACTCTCCGCTGAAGCAGGTGCATAGTAAACAATCTTTGAGATTTGAACATAGCCATTTTTCTTACTCTTCTTATTAGAAGGTTTCTTGCAATTAAAAACAAGTCGATAGTAAGCATTAGCTCGGGGCGCGGAAATAGCGAATACCAAATCTCCTGCCTTCAGATCTGAAATAGGAGCAGTAATGGTAGTTGGACTACTAAATGCGGTATCATTAGAAATCTGCAACTGAATATTTTTAACTAAATTCGTAGTGATCTTATCAATAGTTACAACAACTTTAGTTAATGCTTTTTCATAGGCAGTACCAGTAGTAATGGTTGCTGTACTTTCTTCCTTGTGTGAACCACATTTAACATATTTCCATACATTACTATAATTACTGAAAGCATTCATCACCCAAGTATCATCACTAAATGTAACCGTCCACTTTTGATCGTACTGATCACAAGATTCCATTTCTGCCTGCGCAAAATCAAGCGTTTTGTACGCTACCTCCTGCGCATTAACACTCACTCCAACGAGGCTTAAAAGAGCTACGAGGAGCATCATCTTCAAGTTGTAAAACTTCTTCATAATTGGTTTTATTTATTAGGTTTGAATAGTTTCCTTTTATTCCAACTAAACGAGTTATCTGAAAATATTATAGCATTATCTGAATGCAAAAGTAAGCAATTATTTCAGACAAGCACAACATTTTTTAAGAGTTTACAGTTTATGTCCTTACTTTCATAGCTTTAGGTGAACATTTTGATATTTTCCGCTCACTACACACGCCTTCTTTTGTACTAAAAGCAGGTATAAAAAAGTAGCCACAAACGCTACACTTTCTCAGGTGTAATGTGTTTGTGGCTACAAATAGCCTTAAGGAGTTATTGGGTCTTTACTTTACAAAGACTTTCTTACCGTTCACGATATACAAACCTTGCTGTACTTTCTCCACGCGGCGACCTTGGAGGTCGTAAACAACGGGAGTTTCAGTTTCAGCAGGAGTGATTTCCGGAGTATCAACGCTCGTGTAAGTCCAGTTATCGTTAGAACCCTTACGATTCAGATAGAAGCGATTCACGTTGAACATTGTGTAACCACTCGTGTTGCAGAGCAAACCGAGAGAAACTTCTGTTTCTTCTGGCAAACGGAAATTGACTTCCATATTGTGCAAACCTGTAGAGGCGATAGCCTTCTGCAATTGCTTAGCATCGGGCAGACTTGCGCCCTTGTTAACAACGAGGTAAGAACCATTAACGCCAGTGAAGTCGTGAGGAATCATACCGAACGTGTAGTAGCCAGCCGGCAGCGTGATGGTTTGATAGAGCTTCAGATTCTTTGCTGAATCGGCGAAAGCAAGTGCACCTGTCATGAGAGAGAGGACATCATTCTGCTCACGGTCAACAAAGAAGCTCATCTTAACATCGCCCACAGTGGCAACATTTTCTTGTTGCCAGCCAGAACGTTGCGTACCGATTTCAAGACCTGCAAAGCGTGAGCCGTAAGCCTTATTGATTGTTTCGCTCGTATAGAAGAACGGACGCTTGTAGTTAGTGAGATACTTTTCAGTGATTTCTTGAACGCCGTTCTTAGAGAGGCAGAAAGCACCGATAGAGTTGCTCCAAGCATCGCCATCAGGACCGAAGCCTACGCGCTTACCTGTGTGAGCACCGCTAGCAGCATCTTCCACATCGCCACCACTCTGGTTGAACTGATAGTAGAGCACCAGGTTGTGGTCGCGCTCTGCATCAGCCACCTTCTTAATACTCTGATTAGAGAGTGCGTGCAACTGTTCCTTCGTGAGAGCGGAGTTCCAAATACGGAATTCATCGAGAATACCCTTCATAGGAGCTTCTGCGCTACCAAGGCGGAACTTAGCAGGGAGATTCTGACGGAGATTGACGTTGCCAATCTTGATCTGCTCAATGAGCTGACAGTCGCGATAGAGGTTGCAGTATTCTCCGCTGAAAACAAAGGCATAGTGGTGCCATTCGCCTACGCGATAGAAGTTAGCGCAAGAGGTGTAGTGCTTGTCACCGATGGTGAGGAGCACACTACCATTATAGAGTGCGCGCGTATAGAAATTCTGGTCGCCCACCTGGTTGTTGTAAGTTGAAACAGGTTGTGCATTAAACCAGTAGTCGATAGTGATGTCGTTATTGCCAGTCGTTGGTAGCGGATTATCGAAGCTAACATATTCAGAAGCGGCACCCTTGAAGTTGAGACCCGTCTTAGGATCTTCGTTGCTCACTTCCACTGCATTGCGGAGTGTGTAAGTACCCCAACCGCAGTCGTTACCAGCGTCGAGACGGATGTCGTAGCGACCAGGCTCGGTAAAGCGATAGCCGCGGAGCGTTCCTTCATGAACGATCACTGTATCGGCAGAAGAGATTTCCCAGTGCCATTGCGTTGGATCGTGCTGTGAACGGTCGGTCAGACGCACATAAGTGTTACGACGAACAGCACCCTTCTCTACTTCAAAGTTTACAATCGGGTGGAGGTTCAGAACATTGATTCTATGAACACATTCCGTAGCACCTGCACCATTTGTAACGGTCAGTTTCACGTCATAAACGCCAGGAGTCTTATAAGTAGTGGAGAAGTGCTGAGAGGTTGACGCATTCTTGTCAGCTCCCTCTGTTGTCCACGCATACTTAACGCCTTCGAGAGGAGAAGACTGGTTGACAAAAGTCACAGGCGTATTGATGTAAACCTCCTCAGGACCGAAGAAGTTAGCTTTCGGAAGATTCTGAGAAACAACGGTTACGTTCTTAGTGAGAGAGTCGGCTTTACCTGTAGCATCCTCAACGCGGAGAGAAACCGTCTTCTCACCAGCAGTTTGGAAGATTACAGAAGGCTCGGGAGTATTGTAGTTAGTGGTCTTACTACCGTCTTTCACTGTCCAGTTGAACTTCACTGCGTTACCTGCTGATTCATTGATAAGCTGTACAGCAGCATTGCTATATACAGTGCCTTGAGGGAAGGAGAAATCGGCTTTGAGTGTACGCTTATCTTTGCAATTGGTATTGAGCAAACGTAATGGTGTCTTGCCAATCAGCTCAATCACGTGGTTGTTCGCCTTATCCGTGAGCGCTTGATCAGCTGGTTCGTCCATTGTTACTTCAGCCAAGAGTCCAGGTTCGGTTGCGGGGTTCGCAATCTGCGTGTACATATATTGCTGAATCTGTGTTTGTGAACGAGCGGTGCTCCAAACGCGAACTTCATTGAGTTCACCGCGGATACCTTCATTACCATCACGACCTACAACAAAGTCGCCGAAGCCTCCAAGACCTTCTTTAGGTCCTGCCACCTCGCCTTGCTTAACGCCATTGATATAAGCTGTAGCCTTCTTGCCGTCGATAACAATGGCGATGTGCTTCCAACCATTGGGCAGAAGCGTGCTGCGACGCGTTGTTGCCTTGTTGTTATTGTCCCAACCAAAGACTACTTGACCCTGAGCATTGCCACAGATGAGGAAGTCGCCCCATCCTGGACCCACTTGCTGACCATTTTCTACACAGTCGATAGGTCTGAGCCAGTATTCAATAGTTGCTTGTTTGTATGTCTTCTTGAAGAGATCTTTGATGCGGATGCCACCTCCGAAGAACTTACGCGTGAAGTCGGCAGTAGCCGTAGTGCCGTGGAAGTCAGTAGGCGTAGCATCCACGCGAGCGGAAGCCATTGCCACACCTTCGTTGTCATAGATAGCTTCTACAGCATAGTTGCCACTTGCTGCTGCTGAAGCTGTGTGAACATCCTTGCCCACTGTTGACATCAGCACGCCATCTTTGTAAATCTTATAGCCTGTGAGCGCATAAGTACATGTTTCGGGGTCGTCCCAAGTGAGTTGGTTGTTAGCGTAAACCACATTGCGCGGTTTAGCGATAAACTCGCCAGGCACAGAGAAAGAGATGATAGTGCGTTCGCCCTGTGTTTTGATATCCACGCCGTTGCCGAGGGGGAATGGGATTTCGATACCGGGTTCGCCATGGGTATAATCCATCAGTGAAACGGCTTCTACCTTACCCACACCATTAGCTGTGCTCTTGGAATCGATAACAAAGAAGTATTTAGCGGGTTTAGAGGGGTCGAGCACACCGGAGAGGTCTGTAATGTCATAGCCAAACTCCATTGCTTCTTTGTGGACACCATCTGCCCAACGGCCCAACATCGGAGTTTCTGCATCTACTCCATCGCCATCGCCATCACCAGCATAGTTGAAATGCTCCATCTGGATTTCTTGTTCAGGCACAGTGGCTGAGGTGTCGGCTGCGATACCGGCTTTCAAGCTCAACTCACTACGCTTGGAATAAGCCATACGGATTTTGAGAGACTTGAGCGGACGATAGTTCTTACGAACGTAATAAATCTCGGGCTTATAGTAGCCTCCGCTTGTCCCAACAGGAACAGCGTGCTTATAAGGGCAGTAGATGAAACCGTTGTTAGCCCACCAAGGGCTCCAACTGTTGACGATAATCCATGCGCCAACTTCGTCCTTGTCCTTTTCGCCCGCTATACCGTTGCCGTCGAGGTCGAACTCGATGCGATCGTCGTAGCCCACAATGGTAAGAGCGTGGTCCACTTGCTTACCCCAACTCTTGACAAACTGCTTACCAGCAACACCAATACTTTTGTTTTTTTCTGTGTACGGAATAGGTTTCCAGTCGCCACCGCTGGCCACACCGATACCGCAGATACCACCACGTCCCTCAAAGTCGGGGTCGCCATTGTGGTTCCAGAGCCAGTTTTTCACAGCCTCACGACCTTCTTCTGTTTCAACAGAGAGAGGGAAATTGGCTGAGCGGCTAATGCGGTTGTGCATTGCTTCAAACCATTTGTCGTAGCCTTGCATCCAACCGAAATCATTGCTTTCGCAAACTTGATTACCAAAAAGGCGAGAATAGGTATTACCACCATAAGTCACAGAATTGGGGATACCATTGGCGCGTGCCATTCCTTCCTTACCGGAATTGGAATTGGTAAGCAGCCAAGTGAAGTGGGTGGGATACTGGTTCTCGGGCTTTTTGCCGTCTGCATTCCTATAAGCGTTGATCTCATAGGTGAACATGTAATAAATACGAGAGGCCGAACCACATGAACCGCCGTCCTGATTGACAACGGGAGGGAAACAACGAGATTCCCCGTTATTCACATGATCGGGTCGCTGAGTAGGTCCTCTACGCGCGCGCAAAGTAGGGTCAGCTTTCGTTACGGCAGTGTAGTCTGGATACTTCGTATAGTCCACATCTTGTGCAACTGCCGAAAGTGAAAGACTTACTCCTGCCAGCACTAATAAGTGCTTGGAGATTTGTTTCATAGGTAATTATTTGTGTAGTATTGCTTTCTCGGGGTGCTAAAATACAGATTATAGGCAGAAAAAACAAGCAATAATAAGCTTTTTCGAATATATACAAAGAGTTAGCCCCTTAACTTCTAAAAAAAAATAAAATGTTCATAAAAGCAGTGAGGGCTTCGCAACGGCTTCCCAAGCGGCTGCAAGCCATAATCATGTAGAAGCAAACTAAAAATACAATAAGGATATCAGCTGACAGCCTTATTCTGTCAGCCGACGCCCTTATTGTATTCTCAAACGCAATAAGGATATTTACGATGGTGCATATTGTAGTACTGCGCCTCTGTTAGATCTTTTTTTTCAGAAACTCCAAGGAAAGATTCTTTGTAAGGTTGTTCTTTGATTTTAACAGACGACTGTGCTCGAGCATTAACAAACGCTCGAGTGGGAGAAAATGTGCTAAACATTTTCCGAGAGAGGAGGCCTCACAGAAAGGAAACAAAAAAGGCCGCCCACATTGGGGCGACCTTCTGAAAAGTTATAGAGATGTCTCGAATTACTTAACGAGAACCTTCTTGCCGTTGATGATGTAGAGACCCTTCTGAGCCTTCTGAACTTCACGACCCTGGAGATCATAGATCTTACCAGACTTCACAACGTTGAGCACTGCGCTATTGATACCAGTTACGAGATCTGGGTCAATGTTTACAGAGTAGTCACCGTTTCCAGTGAACTCACCGAGGTTAGTGAAGTAACCATCGTTAGCGCGGCTAGTTGCGTCCTTCTCAGCCTTGAGGAAGGTAGTGCCCTGTGCGTTGAGAACAACAGCCGTTGCAGGAAGAGCAACAGGAGCCAAAGTACCAGCGAATGCAGCACCAGTCGTAGCATTCGTATAAGTAACCGGAGTCAGCGTGTAGTTGATAGCCTCGAGAGAAGCAGCAGAGAGAGAAATCTCAACGCCTTCTTCACCTGCGTTAGGAACAACTAAGAGCGGAGTTCCAGCAGGAACAGAAGCAGAAACTTCAGCAAATTCCATTGTACCCTTTGTCTTGTTCAGACCGAGAGGCAAGTAGATCTTACCACCTTCAGGAGCGTCGAGAACGTCGAACGGAAGAGTAACGATAGCAGGTGAGGTCATATCCAGGTAGTATGCGCGGTTCCAGTCAGTAGCCTCTTCGAAGAAGAAAGCAGAGTTGTCTGTACCAGAAGCAGAGTTCCAAGTAACAACAGTCTTAGTACCTGGTTTAGCATTAGCAAATACATTGTCAGCCTGAACGAAGTTGAACAAACCACCAACCTTAGCAGAACGCAGGTTCATAGCAGATGAATCTGCATCGAGGCGCATAAACATACCCATGTTGTTAGTTGGCTGAGTTGCCATATAAGTACCTGTTGCAGCATTCATGAAGCTATATGAGCTAGGACCATTCTTAACAGCCTTCCAGATGAAGTTCAGACGAGCACCATCAGAGAGGTGAGCATCCTTACCCTTAGAAGCATCGAAACCACCCCAGCGGATCTGAGCCTTGCTATTATCAGTAGTGTAAACGTAGTTGTTAGCAGCTTCACCAGAAGTAGCACACTTGATGTAGTAGTACTTACCATTTTCAGGCATGTGCAACTTAGCGTTGAAAGCAGCAACAGCAGTGTTGAGTTGTTCAGTGAGAGACTGAATCTGAGCAGCAGTCATCACGTCGTCAGATACCTGGTTAGCAACAGCTTCTGCAGCAGCAGTGAGTTGTGCACCAGCACCTACTTCGAAGAAACCGAGACCTTCGCCTTCAGCAGCAGCAGCAGCCTGAGCCTTTGCTTCAGCAATAGCGCTGGTCAACTTAGACTTGTTAGGAACAGCAGCAACATAAGCATCGTAAGCAGCCTTGAGGGCATCATACTGAGCCTGAGTAACAGCAGTGCCTGCATTGATGAGAGCCAAAGCAGCAGTCATCTGATTGTTCAGATTGTTCTTAGCAGTAGCGTCGAGAACACTATTGATTGACTTAGCAGCATCTACAGTTGCGCCGTCATAGATACGGAGCTCACCGATATGGAAGAAGTCATAACCATTCAAAGACTGAGAACCAGTGGACTCAAGACAAACGATGCGGAAGAACTTGTAAGCAGCAGAGAGGTTTGCACCTACGAGTGCTACAGCGTTCTTTACAGTATCGTTACCTACTACACCTGTACGGTTGTAGTTAACACCGAATACGCCAGCATCAGTCCAACCAGCAGTAGTATCGTTAGAAACTTCGAGACGGAAGCTTCTCAAGTGATTGTAGCTAGCATTGGTACGCTTAGCGAACTGGAAGAGCGGATTCTGGATTGCAGAAGGCAACTCAACCTGCAAGTAGTGAGGTTCAGCAATAGTACCCTTCCAAGCCGTGTGGAAGTACCAGTTGTTATTGCCCTGGCTAGAAGTGGCAGTAGCAATACCGTCGATGAGACCTTCAAAAGTACCTTCGCTTGCTTCCTTAGCATTAGAAGAGAACTGAGAAGCATCTGTTGCGCTACCTGGGTCGTCGAACATAATAGTAGAACCATCAGCAGAGAGGTTCTGACCAGAAGTGAGCTTGTAGAAGTTGTTGTCAGTGTAAGCAGCAGCTGCGTTGTTGTAAAGCTTCTTGAAGTTAACGTTCAGCTGAGCCTGAGCAACGCTGTCGTTATAAGCCTTAACTTGAGATTCGAGAGCTGTGATGACAGCATCAGCAACGGGGATGATTGTCCAAGCAGATGCTTCGGCAGCAGCTTCCCAACCTACGATACGGCCCTTACCAGAACCGCCCTCTTCGTGGAGGAAACCATAAGTACCAGTCTTAACAGGACCGATAGCAAACTTAGAAGCGTCGAGCGTGCTAGAAACGAACTTGTAAGCAGGTGCGTTTTCAGCAACAGTTTGAACCAATGTAGAAGTTTGTACATTAGAAGCATAGTTCTTTGACAAGAAGTTCTGAACACGATAAGTGTCTTTGTCTTCAGCAGCAGAAACCTTCCAGATGTAAGCAGCATCAGCAATGGTATACGTTGTAGGAACTTCCCAGTTCATCCAATAGAGAGCCTTGTCCTTTTCGTAGATACCAGCAGAAGCACCACGGCCTGTGCTAGTGAATACGTAGTAACCAGCCTTCATCGGAATACGAGCAGCGATATAAGCTTCGTAAGCGGTCTTGAGTTCAGCAGCTTTCTGCTCGCAAGCAGTAGCATCGGTTGCACCGTTGTTGAGCTGGTTAACAGCAGCATCGTAAGCAGCCTTCATAGCATTCTGCTGTGCTTCAGAAACACAACCTACATTTTCACCCGTAGGATAGAGCTCGCTAGTACCACTTGGGAAGAGGTCAGTGATTACAGCCTCGAGGAGAGCACTACCAGCCTTAGCCGTTACAGTGTAAACGTACCAAGTGTTAGTATCCTGGTAACCCCAGAATGCAGCAGTCTTAGCATCTGACCACCAAGGAGAGAAGTAAACCTTATTATCAGCATTGATAGGCTTGTTAGCGTAGTCAACGTTGGTGAAGATGTAAGCACCTTCAGGCTTTACTTTGTTGTAGTGAGCTGAGTCATAAACAGCTGTAGTTGTTACATCAGCGTCAGAAGGAACTGTCTCGCCTTTGTAATAGAAGTTCTCGGGATGCTTAGCATAGAAGCGGAAAGCTTTGGCAGTAGAAGAAACATACTCAACGCCACTAGCGTACTGAGGATCTTCCAGATACTTGCCCGTGTTAACCTGCTTCAGGTAGTAAGTCATCACGCCTTTAGAGTCAGCACCTGCCTCTTCGAATGCGTAAACAGCATTCTCGCCAGCAGTTGCAGACTTCACCGAACCACTGAGGTAGTTAGGTGTACCCGCACTAGCAGTATGAAGCACTACTTGCTGTCCCGGAGTGATTTCGTTCACGAACTCGCGGTTCTCAAAACCTGGGACGTCGTAATACTTCTGCGCCTGTGCGCTCACGGCACCAACAGCAAACAGCACTGCAGATGCCAGAAAAGTATAGACTTTTCTCATAAGTTTGTAATTAAAGTTAGATTAGATATGAATAGTAAATAATGTCCTTTTTAGTTGTCATGCTTTACACTTTTCGCGACAAAAATAAATAATAAGATTAGTAAAAACAAACTTTTTCTTTATTATTTGCAAAGTCGACACAACAATGCTCAGCTTACGTTTAACAATTATTGAAATAAAAATGTGGCTCAGAACCACAGTTTCTCGCACAACGGCGCTCCACCAGAGCCTTACTGACCTTATTTTCTGCGCTTTTCAGAAATCAATCACTTTGAAGTGGGTATGCCTTTCAATATTTTAGACAAACAGAGGTGTAGGATATACAACTACTTCATTATATATAAAGGAATAGCTATAGGGGCTGTTGATAGGAAACAGGGAGAAATCCTCGAGAAGCTCTATTCTGCTTGCGGATTTGTCCCCACAAAAAACATTCCCCATACGCGAGTGCGGCGACACAACGTAGGGGGAATGAAATATGTGTATGAGATGGCGGACTCAGCAGAGCCTTGCGCCATCGAGTGGAACTTATCGGATTTTCTCGATGAGCTCTTCAACGGTGAGCGAAGTCTGTTCGCCCGTGAGCATATTCTTCAGCGCCACTTTCTTCTCCTGCATTTCCGTTTCTCCACAAAGGGCCACAAAGGGGATTTGCTGAGCGTTGGCGTAGCTCATCTGCTTCTTCATCTTTACACTGTCGGGGTAAACTTCCGTAGAAATACCGGCAGCGCGCGTTTGACGGGCAAGACTCATGCAATATGCCGCTTCCTTTTCACCAAAATTGATAAACAAAAGTTGCGCTCCTTGTGCTGTATCCTCGGGATAGAGTTCGAGCTGATTGAGTACGTCATAGATGCGATCGGCACCAAAGCTGATGCCCACGCCGCTAAGGCCAGGCATACCGAAGATACCCGTAAGGTTGTCGTAGCGACCTCCGCCTGTGATTGAACCTATTTCCACGTCGAGCGCCTTCACTTCGAAGATGCAGCCGGTGTAGTAGTTCAAACCGCGCGCCAAAGTGAGGTCGAGGTCAATCTGATTGACCAGTTCGCCCAGATTATTGAGCACAAACTCCACTTCTGCAACGCCTTTGAGGCCGACCTCGGAATTGGCCAACACCTCACGCATCGTTGCGATTTTCTCTGCATTTGTTCCGCTGAGACTGATGATGGGTTGCAGTTTCTCAACAGCCTCTTGTGTCAGACCATTGGCGAGCAATTCGGCATTCACATTGTCGAGACCAATCTTATCGAGTTTGTCGATGGCCACGGTGATATCCACAATTTTCTCGGCTTCGCCAATCACTTCGGCAATACCGGAAAGAATCTTGCGGTTATTGATTTTGATAACCACACGTATGCCAAAGCGGTGGAACACCTCGTCTATGATCTGCATCAGCTCCACTTCGTTGAGCAGGCTGTCGGAGCCAACCACGTCGGCATCACACTGATAGAACTCTCTGTATCTACCTTTCTGCGGACGGTCAGCACGCCACACGGGTTGAATCTGATAGCGCTTAAAAGGCATCTGCAATTCCTCGCGGTGCTGCACCACGAAGCGAGCAAAAGGCACTGTCAAGTCGTAGCGAAGTCCTTTCTCACAGAACTTAGCAGCCAGGTGTCCAATGTTGTGTTCCTCTAATTCAGCCGGAGTCGTTTTGCTCATGAAATCGCCCGAATTGAGGATTTTGAAGAGAAGTTTGTCGCCCTCTTCTCCATATTTGCCCATCAGCGTGGAAAGGTTCTCCATGGCTGGCGTCTCAATCTGACGGAAGCCATACAGCGCATACACATCGCGAATCGTATTAAAGATATAGTTGCGCTTGGCCATCTCAATGGGAGAGAAGTCGCGCGTACCTTTAGGAATGCTTGGTTTTGCCATAAATCTAAGTTGTTTTATGGTGCAAAAATAGTGTAAAATCAGAGAATTAGAACTACGACAGATAGAAAAAGCATTCCCCCACTCATTTGGTCTGCACGAATACTTCTCCAAACACTGATTTATTCACAAGAAAAGATTTGTCAACAAAAGTCTTATTTTTCAATAGCGAGAATCGAGCGAAATCGAGAAAGAACACGTACGATTGCCGCAAAGACTTTTAGAAAACATAGTTTTTATAAGGCTGTTCGTGGATAGAATAAGGCTATCGGCTGACATCCTTATTCTGCCAGCTGAAGCAATAAAGATATTCTCCAGCGCTATAAGGAAACCTACGGGCAAATCCCAACTTGCGGAGAACAAAAACAGTGGTTTTCTTCCGAAAAAAGCGTTTTCACTCTATTTTTTCTAAAAAATCGTCAGGTTTTTCCTTCCCTTTTTTCGGCAACTATGGATTTCCGCGCATTTTCAACTGTATCGACCATTTTTCCGATCAAAGAGTGTTGTCAACAAAAGGACACTTTTTCGCCTACGTTTCCACACCTCTCCGTTCATAAAGTTTGCATTGATTTTAGGCACACTTTATGCTTTTAGCCGTTTTCTGCATAACTTTGCAGAAAGAACAAACAAGACTAAAAACATGATAGAACAAACTCCCGTTCTGCTGCTGACAGGCTACCTGGGCAGCGGAAAAACCACACTCGTCAACCGCATTCTGACGAACAGCAACGGCATCAAATTTGCCGTAATAGTAAACGATATCGGCGAAGTAAACATCGACGCCAGCCTCATTGAGAAAGGCGGCATCGTGGGCAAGAAGGACGACAGCCTTGTGGCTCTTCAGAATGGTTGCATCTGCTGCACGCTGAAGACGGACCTGATGGAACAAGTTCACGACATTACGAGCCTGAAGAAATTCGACTATATCGTGATTGAGGCCAGCGGTGTTTGTGAGCCGGCTCCTATCGCACAAACTCTTTGCAGTATTCCCACCATGTATCCAGCCATGGTCAAGGACGGTATTGCTCGTCTGGATTGCATTGCTACCGTTGTGGATGCGCTTCGCCTACGCGATGAGTTCAACAGCGGGGAGGACTTGCAGCGCAAAAACATCGATGAGGAAGATATCACCAATCTCGTGATTCAGCAAGTGGAATTCTGCAATATAATTCTTCTCAACAAAGCCTCGGAAGTGAAGCCGGAGGAATTGGCAAAAATCAAGGAGATTCTGCGTGCATTACAACCGAAAGCAGAAATCATTGAGTGCGACTACGGCAATGTTGACCTCAACAAATTGCTCAATACTCAGCTCTTCAACTTCAAAACAGTGGCTTCATCTGCCACTTGGTTGGCCGAACTGGAGAAGCCACAAGAGGAGCACCACGAGGGAGAAGAGGAGCACGAACACCATCACCACGAAGAGGAGCACCATCATGAGGAACACGAGCATCATCACCACCACCATCATCACCACCACGACCACGAAGGTGGTGAAACGGAAGAATACGGCATTGGCACATACGTCTACTATCGTCGTCAGCCGTTCGAGTTATCGCTCTTCGACGACTTTGTGGCGCGCCATTGGCCCAAGGGTATCATCCGCGCCAAGGGTATTTGCTGGTTCCGCGACGAACGCAATATTTGCTATGTGTTTGAACAAGCGGGCAAGCAAGTAGGGTTGAGCAGCATCGGACAATGGTATGCCACGATGCCCGAGAACGAATTGCGCGACATGATGGATCGCGAGCCGGGTCTGCGCCGCGACTGGGACGAGAAGTATGGCGACCGTATGCAAAAAATTGTCTTTATCGGTCAGCACCTCGACCGCGAGGAAATTGACCGCCTATTGGATAAATGCCTCGTGAAGGAATAAACATACGGGCGAGTATAGAAATATCCCCGAAAGTTGAGCTACGGCCAACTTTCGGGGATATATTTATAAGTAGGATAATTCTATCTTAAACTACTTCACCACAACTTTCTTGCCATTGATGATGTAGAGGCCCTTCTGTGCCTTCAGCACGCGGCGGCCTTGGAGATCATAGATGGCAGCATTCTGTTGAGGAACAACAGTCTGCGTGATGCCTGTAACGGTGAAGCCCTCAACTGGAACAGAATACTCAGCCTTGGCAGTCAGCATAGGAACTGTGAAGTCAAGATAAGCAGAGTTAGCACCCAGAACGTCTTCGCTCGTTGCAACAATAACCTTGCCTTTGCTAAACAAACCATATCCAGCCTTCATCGGCATTCTGTCGAGCGTACCACAAAGACCATTCACGGAATGACCTTCATAGCTATAGTTGAAATCCTTGAGAGAAGTAGCCGTTGGGAAGAAGTTGGCACCATACAAGTTTTCGTTGATCACTACGATAAACGGAGTGCCCGCTGGGATTCTATCCGTAGCAGCATACGCCGTAAGCTCGAGCGTTGTTGTCTCACCTTCTTTGAAGAGACCTGCCACCTTGTAGAGCGTACCTTCATCGCCGATAGAAGCTTCAACCTCATAAGGTAATGTGCAAGGCGTTGGGCGTTGTGCCGTAAAGCCTAAGAAAGAACTTTCGCCCCATGCAGTGGCTTTTTCGATAGTGAAATAAGAGTCAGCACTTGAACCGTTGTCTGAGAAAACTATATCGCCACGAGTGTAGAAGCGGAGATATGTTCCAACACCTAAGTTCATCTGGAAGCTGGAAGCCTTTGGCGCACCTTCCAACAAGAGGTTGATAGGAGTTTCTGAACCAGGGGCAGCCAAACGAAGGTCGTTTTCTTTAGAAGAAGCCTTGGTGGTGCGACCTGCCATATAGAGACCTGTACCGATATTCTTAAAAGAATAAGAACCGTCAGCGTTAGCTGTTACCAGCCACATATAGTTGAGACGATTGTTCAGGTTGGCATCTTCGCCATCTTCGGCAGAGTAGCCACCCCAACGCAATGTTGACTGCGTACTGTTGCTTCCTGCATAAACAAACTGCTTGTTGACAGAAGCCGTAGTAGAGTTGGCGCGGAAGAATACGATGTCGCCCGTTGCTGGTTTGTGGAGCGCTGCATCAAAAGCCTTAGCGGCCTCAGCGAGTTGAGACTTAGCATTCTCGAGGAGTGCCATTGTTTTATAGTCGTCAACGTGGTTTGCAACAGCATCTAAAGCAGCTTGGAAAGTATCCTTAGCTCCAGCAGTGTATTCACCGAAGTTGTCGCCTTCTACAGCTGCATTAGCAAGAGTCTTCAACTTAGCAATCTCTGCCTTCAATGCTGCGGGATCTGGATAAACGGCCTTATAGGCTTCAAAAGCAGCCTTGAGAGCATCAACACCTGCCTGTGTTGCTGTGCCAGAAGCAATAGCTGTGGCAGCAGCAGTGAGCTGATCTACAAAGTTCTTACGAACGGTTTGATCTACATTTTCAGCCAATGAGTGGTCTTTATCATACGCAGCTTCATAGATACGAAGTTCACCGAGATAGAAATAGAGATTGCCTTTTGCACGAGCACTACCGAGATTACTCTCCACCTGCAAACGAACATAGCGATACTTCTCTCCATCTTTAAAGGCTACAGATGTACGGCCAATATAGTTGGCAATTTTTGTATTATCAATAGTGGCAGAATCTGTAAAGGAGAAAGAAACCAAAGATTGTTCTACCCAATTGATCGAATCGTTAGAAGCGAAAACACGAACCTTTAAGGGCAAGCCGCCTGGATTGGCATTGTAACGCTTAGCATACTTCAGTGTGATTGCACCAACAGCTTTTTCGAGATCAGCTGTCAGACAGGCGTATTTAACATCGGGTAGCGCAACGCTCCAAGCCGTATGGAAGAATGTTTTTAAGTCGCCATCAACGAGACCTGCAATAGGACCTTCGCTCGGTTCTTGCGCATTAGTAGATAGTTGAGTAGCCTTTGTCACCAAACCATCAACCGTGGCAGGATAATCACCAACAGTGGCGGCGGAGCTATAGGCCAAACCTTTCTGATAGTATCCAGAAGCTTGTTCGTAGAGTTCTGTCAGATGCTTCTTAGCCTGTTCTTGTTCGAGAGCAGCCTGAAGGGCATCAACGTCTTCTTGAGAGATACGGAAAAGCTGCCAAGCTGAATTCTTATGAGAAGAATCCCAGAACACAACAGTATTAGCACCGCTCGTATTTGCATGAATCAGCATTTCAGAGCCTTGTGCCTGAAGTGCGAAGTAGCCCTTTTGACCTGGGAAATTAAAGATCTCATAGATTTGTTTTTTCTCAGTGACCGTCGGAATAACCGTTGAAAAAGCATTGATAAAACCTGTATAATTACCTGTCAGGTAATTCTGGAGATAGAAATTATTGGGAGTACTATTAGCTGGAACAAGCTTCCAGATATAGGCCATATCATTTGCTGTAGGATGCTCGGGACGTGTCCAAGATGCCTTATTAAAGTGCATCTCATTATTAGTTTCAAACATACCAGCAGCATCTCCGCTATTGTTCACAATGAAATAGTAGCCTTCAGTAAATGGGATAATGCTTGCGCGGGCTGCCTTGTAAGCTTTTTCTATGTCAACACAAGCTTTGTTACAAGCTTCCACGTTGGTGCTTGACTCGTTGATGAGTTGTTGTGCACGTTCGAAAACTTCCTGCAAAGCGTCAAACTTATCTTGCGGGATATTACCGGGTTCAGAACCTGCCACAAACTCATCGTTAGTACCAGCAGGAAAGTATTGGTTAAAGACAGCTGAAAGTTTATCAAGTCCCTTCACCTCTTCAACAGCATAGGCATACCAGCAATTGGATTGACTCTGATTGGTGAAGCCAGTAGCTTTTCCTGGGGCGGCAAACATCTGATAGTGGACAGATTTCGTTGGAGCGCCCCAATCAGAGAACGTAAAAATAAGAGCACCTGGATAAGAATCAAAAGTAACTGCTCCCCAATCTGCATCGGCAGGAACTGCGGCAGCATTAGCATAGTTTTCAGAAGTTCTCACATAGAAGGCTTCCGCATTACGCTGTGAAGCTTTCATAGTAAAGAATGCGTAACCATCTTCATTCGTGCCGAGACCTAAATACTTGCCACTGGCAGGATTGAAGAGATAGTACTGGTTTGTAGCCTCATTGGCAACTTGAAATTCCCACACACCATTATCGGTAATTGCAGTCTTCAAATTCTCCGTAAGGGCTGTATCCAGCACGCAAGTAGATGAAGCACGGGCCGCCTGCAAGCAGACCTTCTGACCAGGGGTTATCGTCTTGAGATAATTACCCTCGCCAAACCCTACAGCCGAATAAACGGTCTGAGCACTAGCTACAATGCAGGCAAAAAACATTGCCAGCAGCATTGCAGTCCTCGAATAGAAATGTTTCATAGGGATAAGTGTTAGATATTGTTAGTAGTGTTTTGTTAGAGACTCTCTATTCTTAAATAGTCCCGTGGCAAATATAAAGATAGTTTTTTCATTATGCAACTATTCTTCACATTCTTCGCGTTTTTTTATTTGTTTTCTTTGCCATATTACTTTCTAATTACAGCAGAGCCTTTTGGCGCGTATTTTGTCGTACAGTTTTTTATCTCTATTTTTGCATATAATATACATCTATATAAAATAAGTCATGCTCGAAATAAAAAATCTCCATGCAGAAGTGGAGGGAAAAGCTATTCTTAAAGGAGTAAACTTAACCATCAATGATGGTGAAGTCCACGTCCTTATGGGCCCAAATGGTTCAGGCAAGTCTACCTTGTCGAACGTACTGGTGGGCAACCCTAAATACGAAGTCACAGAAGGCAGCATCAGCTTCAATGGTAAGGACCTTTTAGCTATGAAGCCAGAAGACCGCGCCCATGAGGGCATTTTCATGTCTTTTCAAGCTCCTACAGAGATTCCGGGAGTTTCTATGACCAACTTCATGCGTGCCGCCGTCAATGCAAAACGCACCTACTTCGGTCAAGATCCTATGAGCGCGAGCGATTTTCTTAAACTCTTGCGTGAGAAACGCAAACTCGTTGGACTCGATGCTCACTTCATGGGGCGTGGTGTGAACGAGGGCTTCAGTGGCGGTGAGCGCAAGCGCAACGAGATATTCCAAATGGCAGTACTCGAGCCCACTTTCAGTATTCTCGACGAGACTGATTCTGGACTCGATGTTGACGCATTACGCATCGTGGCAGAGGGCTTTAATCAACTCCGCACGGAGAAGACGAGCGCTATGGTCATCACCCACTACCAGCGTATGCTTGACTATCTCAAGCCCGATTTCGTTCACGTCCTCGTCAACGGACGAGTTGTGCGTAGCGGCAGTGCCCAACTAGGTTACGACATCGAGGAGAAAGGTTTCGAATGGATTATTGAAGAAGCAGAAAAACAATGAGTGCCATCCAACAATATCTGGACTTGTTCGCTTCGCAGCGTACTGTGATTGAGGAAGGTTCCTGCCCGGTAATGAATGCAGAACGACAAACTGCTTTCGATAACTTGCAGCAGCACGGACTTCCTACACAGAAAGTGGAGCGTTATAAATACACCGACTTAGAAAAGGTTTTAGCACCCGACTATGGTTTGAATCTCAAACGGATTCCGCTAAGTGTTGATCCCTACGAAGTTTATCGTTGCAGCATTCCTAAGATGAGTGCCGATGTGGCTTACGTGGTCAACGACACTGTGGTTCCTGCAAAACTTTCTTTCAGAGAAAATGCAGAATTCATCAAACCCTACTACAATCGCTTGGCCACTCAGCAACGCGACGCTGTATCGGAGCTAAACACGATGCTGGCACAAGATGGGATTTTGATTCATATCCCTGCTGGTAAGAAACTGGAACGCCCGCTGCAAATAGTCAATGTCAGTGCGGCCACTATTGATTTCATGTCGAACCGCCGCGTTCTCATCGTGGCAGAAGAGGGAGCAGAAGGTACGATACTCTTTTGCGATGAAAGCCCCACAGAGCAACGCAGTCTCACAACGCAAGTCGTTGAGATCTTTGCAGGGAAAAATTCAAAGCTGCATCTCTATTCGTTAGAAGAAACGGCTGACACACATACGCACCTCAGCAATATGTACATAGAGCAGCAGGAGCGGAGCGAAGTAACTTTCAACGGCATGACTCTCCATAACGGCACAACGCGCAACATGATGGATGTTCACCTCGTTGGGCGCCACGCCGCCATCAATGCTTATGGCGCAGTGATTGCAAACGCACAAGAACACGTGGACAATAATATCCTCATCGACCACAACGCCGAAGAGTGCACCAGCGACTTACTCTACAAATACGTGCTCGATGACAAAAGCGTAGGCGCTTTTGCTGGAAAAGTTCTCGTTCAAGCAGGCGCACAAAAAACGGCCTCTCAAGAAACTAACTCCAACCTTTGTGTCAGTCCGGACGCCCGTGCTTACGCTCAACCCATGCTCGAAATCTACGCAGATGATGTGAAGTGTAATCACGGATCTACGGTTGGAAAGCTCGATGAAAATGCACTTTTCTATATGCGTCAGCGAGGTATTCCCGAACAGGAAGCTCGCCTATTGCTCCAACATGCTTTTATAAACGATGTTCTTCAACACGTCACGCTCGAGCCTTTGCGGGAACGCCTCTCCCATTTGGTTGAACTCCGTTTTCGCGGAGAGTTGCGTCATTGCGACGGCTGCAAGATGCAAGACATCTGTAATTAAACTTTTATGTTTTAATGCTAATATAATGTGCTAATGTGCTAATGAGAAAATGTGCTAATAAACCTACGGGCTACAGCATTAGCACATTAGCACATTCCCATATTTGCACATTTCTCACATTAACACATTCCCACTTTTCTCACATTAGCACATTCCCCACATTAGCACATTAGCACATTTCCACATTCCCCACATTAGCACATTAAAGAAATGAATACATATCTTGATTCGAAAGTTCGGGCCGACTTTCCTATTCTCTCCCGAATGGTCTATAATCGCCCACTTATTTATCTGGACAATGCGGCCACTACGCAAAAGCCTCAATGTGTCATTGATGCTATTTCAGAGGAATATCAGAGCGTGAACGCCAATGTTCACCGCGGCGTACACTACCTTTCCCAGAAAGCAACCGAACTTCACGAAAACGCTCGTGAGCGCGTTCGTCAGTTCATCAACGCCCGCTCCACATCAGAAATCCTCTTCACGCGCGGCACAACTGAAAGCCTCAACCTCATGGCCAGTTCCTATGGCGAGGCTTTTCTGAAAGAAGGCGATGAAATCCTCATCAGCGAAATGGAACACCATTCCAATATTGTGCCGTGGCAAATGCTGTGTGAGCGCAAAGGCTGTCGAATCAAAGTGATCCCTTTCAACAAGAGAGGAGAGATTGAGATAGAGAAGTATGAAAAACTCTTCACCGAACACACACGCCTCGTTTGCGTGGCTCATGTTAGCAACGTGCTCGGAACGGTCAATCCTGTTAAAGAGATGGGGCGCATCGCTCATGCACACGGGGCACATATCCTCGTAGATGGCGCACAGAGTGTTCCCCATTTCAACGTAGATGTTCAAGATCTCGATTGCGATTTCCTCGCCTTCAGTGGTCACAAAGTTTACGGCCCTACCGGCATTGGCGTTCTCTACGGCCGCGAATCGCTATTGGAGCAGATGCCGCCCTATCAAGGCGGTGGAGAAATGATTAGCCGCGTAACGTTCGAACACACCACTTACGAGAAACTCCCCTACAAATTTGAAGCAGGTACGCCCGACTATGTAGGCTCGCACGCCTTGGCCGTTGCACTCGACTATGTCGACTCTATCGGCATGGACAAGATTCATGCCCACGAACAAGCCCTCACGCGCTATGCTATGCAGCAAATGAGCCAAATTGAAGGTCTTCGCCTCTACGGCACCAGCGAAGAGAAAGATGCCGTTGTGGCGTTCAACGTGGGCGACATTCACCCGCTCGACATCGGTACCCTACTCGACCGCCTCGGCATCGCTATCCGCACAGGGCACCACTGCGCACAACCCGTTATGGAGCATTATGGCGTAGAAGGAATGTGCCGCGCCAGTTTCGCCCTCTATAGCACACAGGCCGAAGTGGATACACTCATAGCGGGCATCGAAAGAGTAAGAAAAATGTTTTAACCGCAGCCCTGCTGCACAATATATCATACTATTATGTTACTCACTACAACTCCAACAATTGAAGGACACACTATCCAGCAGTATTTAGGTATCGTGACCTCTGAAACCATTATCGGTGCAAATGTCGTGCGCGATTTCTTCGCTGGCTTACGCGATTTCTTCGGTGGCCGCGCAGGTTCTTACGAAGAGGTACTCAAAGAAGGCAAAGAAACAGCCCTACAAGAAATCCGCGAACGTGCCGCCGCCATGGGAGCTAACGCTGTTGTAGGCATCGACCTCGACTACGAAACCGTAGGTGCTAAGGGTTCTATGCTGATGGTGGTATGCTCTGGCACTGCCGTACGCGTAGAATAATTTCCATTTCTTATCCACAGATCTTCCGCGACCAACCAGGCACGATGCGTTCGCGCCCTCTTGGCTCGCGGTTTCTTTTGAAAAACAAAATCCATGCTTGCTTCTCATTTTAGTACATATCCTCTCGAGGCCGGTTGCGACGAAGCTGGTCGCGGGTGTCTGGCGGGTAGCGTTTATGCCGCGGCAGTGATTCTCCCCGAGGACTACCACAATGAAGGACTCAACGATTCTAAGCAGCTCTCCGCCCACAAGCGCTACCGATTGCGTGAAGAAATAGAGCGCGACGCAATAGCTTGGGCCATTGGCATTGTCACACCGCAGGAAATCGACCGCATCAACATCCTCCAGGCCTCTATTCTGGCGATGCACCGCGCCTTGGATCAACTAAAGGTACGTCCTGAATTTATCATCGTCGACGGCAACAAATTTTTCCCCTACGGCACTACGCCACACCAAACCATCGTCAAAGGCGATGGGAAATACGAGTCGATAGCAGCCGCCTCTATCTTGGCCAAAACTTATCGCGACGACTACATGCAGAAACTCCACGAAGAGTATCCCTTCTATGGTTGGGACCACAATGCCGGCTACCCCACAGCACTACATCGCGAGGGTATTCGCCGCCATGGCTGCTCCCCCTACCACCGCCGAAGCTACAAACTACTACCCGAAGACGAACCCACGCTCTTCTAACTTCTGCATGCACGAAACCAATACTTCTATTTCGCTCCCTATAAAAAACATTATTTCATTGTCACGTTGTCACAGATAAACAAAACCTTCTGACAACCAACATCTTAAATGCGTGACAACAACTTTTCTTTCTCATTTTTATTGTCACACTGTTATCACATATATAATGCAAATATTTTCAACACTTTAACCATCGAGTGTGACAACGTGACGACGTGACGACACACAATCAAACTACAGGAGAAGTACACCTCCACACCATTTCCTCCTTCCTTCCGCCTACCCGCAAATACAATAAGGCTGTCGACTGACAGAATAAGGCTGTCAGCTGGCTTCCTTATTGCGTCAGCTGACACCCTTATTGTATTTACGCTGCCACTCATCTTGCTCTTCTGAACTCCTTTCTCCCTACTTTTTCATACTCTCCCACTGATTGAAACATCCATCATCGTGCATAGCTTCTCAAAGAAAAACAGTCAAATTTAGAACAGAAAAACAATAAACAATTAGTTTACTGTTCAAAATTTGACTACTTTTGCACTATGATTACGAACATAGAACAAATTGGCAATATCCCTGTAAGCACTGCCACGATCGCTTCAATGTTTTCAGAGGTGAAGGCAGGAAATCAGAAAGTACGCAATCTTGAGTTAGGAGGTAAAATCATCCGACTCAAGAAAGGGCTCTATGTTGTTGCCCCAGCCGAATCGCGGGTGGCACTTTCAACAGAATTGATTGCTAATCATCTCTATTCGCCATCTTATGTGTCGATGTCTTCCGCATTAAGATATTATGGGTTGATACCAGAGGAAGTTTACACGACACAGTCAATGACTATCAAGCACTCTCGGACATTCGACACTCCGATTGGGCGTTTTGATTACTTCGCGATGAGTCGTGACGCTTTCCACATTGGAGTAACCTCCATCAATAAGCAAAACTATGCTTTCAAAATAGCCACTCCCGAAAAGGCTCTCTGCGACCTGATCGCACATTCGCCACTGGTAAATCTGAGATACTTCAAGGATGTTGAAACATACATAGAAGAAGACACACGAATGGACATGGAAGATTTCCGCAATATGGACAGAAGCATTTTTGAAAGATATGTAGAAGTCGGGAAAAAGGCGAAGTCAGTCCAAACACTTATAAATTACTTGAAGCGATGAACGATATTTACAATCAGATGCTAACGGCTTACGACCAGTCGACAGAACAGCAAAAGCGCAATGCCGTGTTTGAAGTGAATCAACAAATCATTCTCGCAGGTTTATACCACGGAGGATTCTTTGATGTGGCAGCTTTCTATGGCGGCACCTGTCTCCGCATTTTCCACGGCTTACAGCGTTTTTCGGAAGATATGGACTTCTCCCTCCTTGCTCCAAAAGCCGATTTCAATTTCTCACAATACTTCCAACCTATCATTGACGAATTTGCAATGGTGGGCAGAGATGTTGAAATAAAGAAGAAAGATAAAAAGCACTTTGGAAAGGTAGAGTCTGCTTTCTTAAAAGATAATACGGACGTTTACGACATCACTTTTCAGACAGAAAAGTCGGTCAAGATAAAAATTGAAGTAGACATTCAACCGCCTTTGAAGTTTCGCACAGAACAAAAACTGCTCCTTCTGCCTGAATCTTTTTTGGCGCGTTGCTTTACTCTTCCAGACTTGTTTGCAGGGAAGATGCACGCCTTGGTTTATCGCGTTTGGAAGAACCGCGTTAAAGGGCGTGACTGGTACGACTTTGAATGGTATGTTCGCCACAATGTACCTCTCAATTTCACACATTTGCAAGAACGTGTACTTCAGTTTAATCAGAAAGCAATCAGTAGAGAATCCTTTCTTGAACAGCTAAAAGAACGCCTATCTACAGCCGATATAAACCAAGTCAAAAGCGATGTTCTACCTTTTGTTCGTCAACCGAGCGCGCTAAATATCTGGTCAAATGATTATTTCCTTCAGTTGAGCAATATGATTATTTTTGAGTAGATTATCAGTATAAAGCAAGCTCTTTTGCCCCCTTAGCAGGAGTCACAAACATACCAAAAGAAAGAGCTTCCCTCTGTGAAAGAACGAGGGAAGCTCTTTTAAGATTTAGCAACGCAAAAACTAAAAAGAGGTTACGATGACGCGCAAACTATCCGATTTTGTTCGCGCTTTTAGCCATTCTTGCAATCGCTGGCGATCTGGATTGCTGAGAGCACGAGAACAATTTACCACGGCCATAACATATTCTTGACTGGCAGCGGTATCGGTCTTTGCTTCCGTTACACGAGAAATGCTGATACTCTTTGCCGAGGGGCACATAGCTTTGAGTTCGGTGCGAACCTCTTTGGTGAGTGTTGCATATTGTTGGTAGGCGTTGAGCTGTTGCTCTACCTTTCCGAGTTGTGCAACTTGCTCTATCAATTTTTGCTGACTGGCTTGAGCATTTCCAACTATATAATTGTGTTGTTGATTGGCAAGAAGCAAACTATCTGATTGCAAACCTTGAATGATATGCAGCTTATAGTCTTCGAGATTATAGGATTCCAGCATCTTTTCTGCTTTAGCTATTTCCTCTTTTGAAATAATTTTACCTACCGCAACAATGTTTAGCGTCTTGTGTTGAGCATCAAACTTTTGAGAGATAATCTGTGTACCTTTGAAAGCGAGTTCGTTGCGAACAAAACGGTTACTATTGTTTTCCAACACGCTTTGTCGGATAATCTGTACAGTCATATAAGCTGCGGGAAGCATTGTGAGTACCACGATTCCGATGATGTAGCGCTTCACAGTGACCATACGTGCTGCATCAATGAATTGTTTTTGCTTGAAACGCAACATACGCACGCCAACAAATGTGGTCAAGGTAATGAAAACAGTGTTGATAAAATAGAGATAAAACGCCCCGAAGAAGAAACTCGGTTCGCCCATAGCAAGTCCGTAACCTGCTGTGCAGAGAGGTGGCATAAGGGCTGTTGCAATTGCCACGCCTGGAATGACATTTCCGCTTCCACGCGTTGAGAGCGCCAAGATACCTGCTGCACCACCACAAAGAGCTATCAGTACATCATAGAGCGTTGGCGATGTGCGCGCCAAGAGTTCCGACTGCGCCTCAGTGAGTGGTGTTATAAGAAAATAGAGTGTGGCGGTCAATACGCTAATGCCCGTTGCCACAAGATAATTCTTGATTGACCGCTTCAGCAGAGCCAAATCACTAATACCGATTCCTAATCCCATTCCAACAATGGGACCCATCAGGGGAGAGATAAGCATCGCACCAATGATTACTGCGGTGGAGTTCACATTCAGTCCTAAAGAAGCTATGAAGACGGCAAAGACCAATACCCAAAGATTGGCGCCATGAAAGGTAACTCCACTACTGATTTGCTCTATCGTTTTGGCTTCTTCCGCCTTATCGGGCAGTGCGTTAAAGTATCCTTTCACTACCTGCCACAATGTTTTTTCATTATTTCCCATATTTGTTGCTTATTATATGTTTGCAAAATAGAATGGGCGCAAAGATAATATATTTATAGATAATGAAATTAAAGTGTGATTCCTTTGTTAGAATAAACAAAAGCGGCGAACAGAATTCTTTGCTGACTCTGTTCGCCGATATGAGTATACAGATGAGAGAAATTATTCCAAATAGGTGTAGCCATAGAGGCCTGCACGATAGTTGGAGATAAACTCTTTGCCTTCTTCCGTAGTGATTTTTTCTTCAGCAACAGCCTTGCTCACCCAGCTCTCCAAGCGGCGAACGAGGCGCTTGGGGTCGTATTGCACATACTCCAACACATCGGCCACTGTTTCTCCGTCAATGGTTTTATCAATGGTATAACTGTCATCATTAACACTGATATGAACGGCATTGGTATCGCCGAAGAGATTGTGCATATTACCCAAAATCTCCTGATAAGCTCCCACGAGGAAAACACCTATATAGTAGTGCTCACCATTGCGGATAGCGTGGAGCGGCAGATAGGTCTTCTGATGGCCGTTGTTAACGTAAGTGCCCACTTTTCCATCTGAGTCGCAGGTGATGTCCTGAAGGGTGGCGTTGCGCGAGGGACGCTCATCGAGGCGATCAATGGGCATAATGGGGAAGATTTGATCCAGCGCCCAACTGTCGGGCATCGACTGGAAGAGAGAGAAGTTGCAGAAATATTTGTCTGCAATGCGCTTATCAATATCGCGAAGCTCATCTGGAACATGCTTCTGATGGTGGACGAGTTCGGCCACCTCATTGGTGATACTCCAATAGATGCTCTCAATCTGAGCGCGCGTCTTGAGATCTATCATACCCATTCGGAAGAGATCAAGAGCTTCTTCGCGAATGTCCTCCGCATCGTGCCAGTCTTCCAGCATGGAGCGAGGCGACAGCTTTTCCCAAATCTCATTTAAGTCCTTAACGAGCTGATGATCCGATTCAGAAATTTCAAAATCATCAGACATCATCGTTGGGTGTACGCTTTCGAGCACGTCGAGAATGAGCACACTGTGATGCGCCGTCAAGCTGCGTCCACCTTCTGTGATGAGGTTGGGATGAGGGATATTATTCTTATTGGCAGCATCCACAAAGGTGTAGACGCAGTCATTAACATATTCTTGAATGGAATAGTTCACCGAACTCTCAGAATTGGACGAGCGCGTACCATCATAGTCGACTCCGAGACCGCCACCGCAATCCACAAACTGTATATCGAAGCCCAAATTGCGCAACTGTACGTAGAATTGAGAAGCCTCACGCAAAGCTGTAGAGATGCGGCGTATCTTCGTAATCTGACTACCGATGTGGAAATGGATGAGTTTCAAGCAGTCGCGCATCTCCATCTTATCGAGCAATTCGAGTGCTTCGAGCAATTCAGCAGAAGAGAGGCCGAACTTAGAAGCATCGCCTCCGCTTTCTTCCCACTTACCCGCACCGCTGGAAGCCAACTTGATGCGGATACCGATATTGGGGCGAACGCCCAACTTCTGGGCTGTTTTAGCGATAATTTCCAATTCGGGCAATTTCTCAATAACAAGAAAGATACGCTTTCCCATCTTTTGAGCCAACAGAGCCAGCTCAATGTAGTTTTGGTCCTTATGGCCGTTGCAAATAATGAGACTATCGGAGTCCATATTAGTGGCTACTACAGCGTGAAGTTCTGGCTTTGAACCTGCCTCCAATCCGAGGTTGTACTTCTTGCCGTGGCTGATAATCTCCTCCACAACAGGGCGCATCTGATTCACCTTAATGGGGAAAATGATAAAGTGTTCAGCTTGGAAGTTGTACTCCTTTGCAGCAATATTAAAGCATTCGGACGTTTTCTCAATACGATTATCCAAAATGTCAGGAAAACGCAACAGAACAGGAGCTGTAATATCGCGCTCATTCAAATCGTCGACCACTTCCTTTAAGTCGATTTTCACATCGTTCTTACGTGGTGAAACATAAGCGTGACCTTTATCGTTGATTCCGAAGTAACTCACTCCCCAGCCTTTGATGCCGTAGAGCTCTTCCGAGTCTTCAATTCTCCATTTCTTCATTCTTTCGGTAGAGTATAGTATGTTTTGTTCTTATTTGATTTCTGTTTCTATGAGTTCCACCAAGCGGTTAATCTTTTCGGCCGAGTCGAGCACATCTACATCAACCACATGGCGAGCGCGGAGGTAGAAATCCTCACGCGTCTGTATTTGATCCGTCACAAACGTTTGCAGCTCCTCGGGGCTCATTCCTTCCAGTAAGGGGCGCTTCCCTTTGCTGATTTTCAGATGGGAAAGGATGGTTTCGGGAGAGGCCTTGAGATAGATCACCTCTGCTGCTTGGTTCATGTAGTCGATGTTATCGAAGAAGCAAGGTGTTCCGCCTCCACAACTCACTACGACGTTCTCAAATTCGGCCACTTCGTGGAGCATATTGCGCTCTTTCTTGCGAAACGCTTCCTCACCCTCTTCTGCAAAAATTTGGGGAACACGTTTGCGGAAGCGTTCTTCGATATACCAATCAAGGTCGTAGAACATCTGCCCACGGCGTTTGGCTAATTCTTTGCCTATTGTGGTCTTCCCGACACACATATAGCCAATGAGAATGATGGCTTTCATCGACGCGTACGGCGAGAGGTGGTTTTTGCAGGCTTACTGCTTTCGGCTTCGATGATTTTCTTACAATCTTCCAGCGTTAGTTTAGCAGCTGTTTCGTGTTGTACCTTGGGGATTTTATAGTTCTTACCCTCATACTTGATAAAAGGACCGAACCGCCCGTTCAAGACCTCGATGCCTTCTGCTTCAAACGTCAGGATGTGGCGTTTTGCCTCATCTGCGCGCTTCTCTTGTATGATTTCGATGGCGCGCTCCAGGGTGACATTGAGAGGATCTTCTCCCGCGGGAATGGAAGAGAATTTTTTGTTATGAAGCACATAAGGTCCGAAGCGACCCGTATTCACAACGACGGGACTATCCTCAAACTCGCCCAAAGTGCGCGGAAGCTTGAAGAGGTCCAGTGCCTCTTCGAGCGTAATTGTCTCTATGCTTTGATCTGCATGGAGAGAAGCAAAGAGAGGTTTCTCGCTTTCGTCGGCCGTGCCCAACTGAACCATCGGGCCGAAACGACCAATTTTCACGCTGATTGTTTTTCCCGTTGTGGGATCAATGCCGAGTTCTCGTTCGCCCACTTTATGCTCTGTTTTCTCATTGAGAATCTTCTCCACTTGCGGTTCAAAGCTGGCGTAGAAGTTGCGCATCAGTTCATGCCAGTTCTCCTTTCCTTCAGCCACATGGTCGAAATCTTTTTCCACTTTGGCTGTAAAGTTATAGTCCATAATTTCGGGGAAGAACTCTGTAAGAAAATCGTTCACAACAAGACCCATATCTGTTGGAATGAGCTTCTTCTTTTCAGATCCGAACGTTTCTTGTGGATTCGATTCGCTGATGCGATTATCTTTCAGCTTGAGCACATTCACTTTTCGCTTTTCGCCTGCCTTATCGCCTCTGGCAACATATTCGCGTTGCTGTATGGTGGAAATCGTCGGAGCATAGGTAGAGGGACGTCCAATACCCAGTTCTTCGAGTTTGTGGACGAGGGATGCTTCATTATAGCGAAGCGGAGCAGAAGTGAAACGCTCTTGCGCAACAATTTCTTGGCGTTTCAGCACGTCGCCTTCACTCATTTTCGGGAGCAGCTTTTCCTCTTCTTCATTATTTTCTTCGTCGTGGCTCTCACGATAAACGCGGAGGAAACCATCAAACTTCACTACCTCTCCTGTCGAAACAAAACGTTCGTCAGCATTGGTGCTGATACTGATTTCAACGGTTGTCTTCTCCAGCTCTGCATCGGCCATTTGGCACGCAATAGTACGTTTCCAAATAAGGCTATAGAGACGTTTCTCTTGAGCAGTACCCGTGATTTCCTCGTTGTCCATGTGTGTAGGGCGAATTGCCTCATGAGCTTCCTGCGCTCCCTTAGCACTGGTATGATAAGTGCGGCGTTTGTGGTATTCTTTCCCCGCCATCTTCTCAATCACTGGGCCGCAAGTGTTCAAACACAAGTCGCTCAGATTCATAGAGTCGGTACGCATATAGGTAATAAGACCGCGTTCGTAGAGACCTTGTGCCACGCGCATCGTTTGCGCAACGGGGAATCCAAGTTTGCGCGCTGCCTCCTGTTGCAACGTTGAAGTGGTAAAAGGAGGAGCCGGTGTGCGCTTTGTGGGGCGGGTGGTGACGCTGTCAATATGGAATTCGGCTGTTTTGCAGCTCTCCAAGAAAGCACGCGCCTCTTCTTTTGTCGTGAAATGACTGCGAAGCGTTGCTTTCAGTGCTGCTCCATTGGGTAGCTCAAACAAAGCACTAACAGCATAACTGGCGTGACTCTCAAAATTTTGTATCTCACGCTCGCGCTCCACAATTAGGCGAACTGCCACACTCTGCACACGACCTGCAGAAAGATTCGGACGCACTTTTCGCCAAAGGACAGGAGAAAGTTTGAAACCTACCAAGCGGTCGAGCACGCGGCGCGCTTGCTGAGCATCAACAAGGTTGAGATCAACGTGGCGCGGATGTTCGAGAGCATTGAGTATGGCAGACTTGGTGATTTCGTGGAATACAATTCGATTTGCACTCTTAGGGTCAAGTTTCAGAATCTCTGCCAAGTGCCAACTGATGGCCTCTCCTTCGCGGTCCTCATCGGATGCAAGCCAGATGGTTTCGGCCTTTTTGGCTTGGGAGCGAAGTTCTTTAACAACGTTTTTCTTATCAGCAGGGATTTCGTATTGTGGCTCGAAACTTTTTAAGTCAACTCCGAAATTTTTCTTCTTCAAATCGCGAATGTGTCCAAAGCTGGACATCACCTTAAAGTCCTTGCCGAGAAAGCGTTCTATGGTCTTTGCTTTTGCGGGAGACTCAACGATAACTAAGTTTTTGGGGTCTGACATGTTGCGCTATTTATTTTTTTCGGGCGCAAAATTAGTGCTATTTTTCTGAACCACACCTTAAATATAGCAAAAAGTAGAAGAACACCCCGATGCTCAACAGGTTTAGCGACTTGAGGTATGAACGAACAAAAACCTACGTTTCGGTAACAAATTATTACAAAATAAGGAAGTAAAATAGAAAATTATCTACCCAGTTTTTCAACCCTAAAAATCGACAATTCCAACCTCTTCGAAACAAGAGAGAAAGAAACAATACTAAAGAATATGCTGGAAGAAGTGTTACACTACAAGCCGTGAGAGTACCCCCTCCTCTCTCCTACCAGAGAAAAACTCGTTTTTTGTCGTCACGTTGTCACACCGAGGAAAGCACACTGGTAAACAAACACTTATGTGCATGACAACAAAACCCTTCTCATCTTTTATTGTCACACTGTTGTCACGCTCGCAACGTTTACTTTTTCAATCAGTTACCTCACAATTGTGGCAACGTGAAGACGTGACAACAAAAAAATAAAACATAGGGAGAAAAGTGTACTCTCTTTTATTTTTATTCCTTATTGCGCATTCAACTACAATAAGGCTGCTGGCTGATAACCTTATTCTGTCAGCTGACAGGCTTATTGTAGCTGAAAACACAATAAGGATATTTATGAAGAAGCACACCTTACACGTTTTTCCCGATAGAAAAAAATTCCAAAGTTTCTTGATAGGAGTTGCGTACTAAAACAACAGATCGGTTGGAGACAAAGAAAAGGCCACCGCACTCTGTTGAAGAGTTGGCGGCAGCCCTTGTAAGCAAATTTTCTCTGTTACGGAAAATCCGTTAAAACTTAGAATAGAACTTTCTTACCATTCACGATATAGAGGCCCTTAGTGGGATTCTCAACGCGGCGGCCTTGGAGATCGTACACCACACGCGTGGAAGGAACCATATTTGGCACTGTCTGGACGCTTGTAGGCGTAGTGTTCTTTCCTGTAAGCAAGAGGTTCTTGATGTTCCATGTGGGAGCAGCCTGATCGGTACTGCTGTATTTGAAACCGAGTTGTACGGTTTTGCCGTCGTACTCAGCCAGAGAAACACCCAGCGGAGCGGCATCGATAAAACTCCAATCTGAGGTGGGATAAGTAATATCGGTCACTTGCTTCCAAGTGTCGCTCTCGTTTTCACGCACCCAAAGCGTGATTTGGTCATTGCTTCCGCCGAAGAGCTTTGTAGAGTGTTTGAAGAAGAGCTTTGCGTTTTGGCAATACTTCAAGTCAATCACAGGAGAAAGGAGCCAGCTCTCAGCAGCATAGTTCTTACTACCCACATGCGCCGAACCCTTTGCCCCATAGTAGGATTGGAATCGCCACACCTTAGTGATACCTTCCGACAAACTTACATCTTGAACCGTGAATTTGCCCAGGTCTTTAGCGAAAGGTTCAGAGTAGATAGTATCCAAATCAGCCATAAAGCTAAACTTGAGCTGTTTTCCCACTTTCGTAATACTGGTAACAGGTTTTGTTCCCAGTTTTGAACCATCGAAAAGCGGGAACGACTTAATCTCGTTCACACCATTTCCGTAGAGGTTAGCTTGATTGGCATTATAGTAAAGTTTCTCACCGTTAGCCGTCACCACCATTGCGCGCTTTTTGGTCTGCACATTGTTGGGAATATTCCAGTTCCACTCTTGTGCATTATAAGCAATGCGCGTTAGCAACAAACCGCTACCCTGATTAGCAGGATACCACGTTCCAGGCTGACGGTTCTCCAAAATGAAATATTCTTTGCTACTATTGCGAATCAGCACGGCCTGCTGTCCGTCCTCAGTGTCATAGGAGTCAAGGGTAACATCCTGCGGATCGGTCAGTTCTTTGATTTTGAGCCAACCCATAACGCTACGTTCGTAAGCCGTGTAGCCTTCAGGAGCACGTCCGCCATTGACGAAAGCGCCACCGTCCATGATAGACCACGCTCCGAAAGCATCGTCGTGACTATAGCTTCCATTGGTTGCATAGAAATCGGGCAAACCCAGTGCATGACCAAATTCATGGCAGAACACACCCATACCCATCAAGGTGCGGTTGTGGTCAAGCTCATTACCCACGAAATAAGAATTGAAATGGAAACCGCTCATGTTCTTATTGATATCGAACTCTTGCGGCCAAATATAGTCGGCACCATTACCGCCTTCTGTAGCCTCACCTGGACCTGCATAAAGAACGCTCACAAGGGGTACAGACCCATTTACCATATATTTAGAGAAGTCAACGCCTGCTGCTTTAGCAGCTGCCACAGCATCCGCCACAAACTGAGGTACGTTCTGATCGCCACCTCGTGCGGAGTTGCTCCCATAGAATTTATAGCTTTGAGGAACGGTCACAATGGCTACAACCTCAAATGTTGGGTCGAACATGCCGTTGCTCTGACTCAGAAAGTAGTCACGAGCAGAGCCCTTACACTGTGCTTCTTCCTTATATCCCTTTTCATTGAAGTAGCGAGTCATCTTCTCGATGGTCGTTGTAGGCTGGAATTTCAAGTCGGGATACTGCGCCATGATAACAGGAATGGTGTATTTACCAATACTATTCACACCGCCAGTGCCGCTCTGCCCAAATTTGCCCAGACCATCACTGGTAGAAACACCAATTATCCTGCGTGGTTCATTCTCATGATGCCTCACGGGAGTTGTTGCCTCAGCAGCTTCAGCCAGAGTGAGAGGGTGAGCAGCGATAAACTGCTTCTCGGCTTCCGTGCGAGCTCCTTCTTCGTGAGCAATCATAGAAGATGCCACGAGTTTGCCATCCAAGAGAACAGCATAACAGAGATCACCAGCAGCATTGGGCACAAGCACCAAATCGTCCAAAGAAGTGGAGAAGGCATAAAAGCCATCACCATGCTTATAAGCCATCAAACTAGTGCCATCACTTTGCGCGTAAGGAAACGCCATGTGGCGCGGGCGGATAGCTTGAGAAGAAAATGTCAGCATCATAGCCAACGATAAGAGTAATAACTTCTTCATAAATGTTTTGTATATATTTTTTTGAAATTTCTATTGATTTTCAAAAGTGCAGCTGCAAAGGTAGTATTTTCCCTAAAGAAGGCAATAGATTATCACCTTAAGTGAGCAAAAAGACTGTTTGATCGACAAAACAAAACATACCGGCTGTTACAGCAAATATAGAAACAAAATTGTACCTTCGCCAATAAAAGAGTGTATGCAAGTAAAGATAGCCCCCTCTTGGGGAGAAAAACTCCAAAGCGAATTTGATGCGCCTTATTTTAGTCAGCTCACCCAGTTTGTTCGCAAAGAGTACACCACAGGGCCGTGCTACCCTCCTGGTAATCAGATATTCAACGCCTTCAACCTTTGCCCTTTCGACAAGGTAAAGGTCGTTATTCTCGGCCAAGACCCTTATCATGAAGAAGGACAGGCTGAAGGACTGTGTTTCAGTGTGGCCGATGGCGTACAGTGGCCGCCTTCGCTGCAAAATATCTTCAAAGAAATAGAGGGCGACCTGCATCGCCCAGCTCCCGCCACAGGAAGTCTGCGCCGCTGGGCCGAACAAGGCGTTTTGCTCCTCAACTCCACGCTAACGGTGCGTGCTCACCAAGCAGCCAGTCATGCTGGGCAAGGCTGGGAAACTTTTACAGATGCCGTTGTGCGTCTGCTTTCCGATGAACGCGAGAACTTGGTGTTCCTCTTGTGGGGTAGTTACGCTCAACACAAAGGGGCAATTGTCGATCGTCAACGCCATCTGGTTCTAACGAGTGCGCATCCTTCGCCTCTCTCGGCGTATCGTGGCTTCTTCGGCAACCACCATTTTTCGCTCTGCAACGACTATCTCATCCAACACAATATAACTCCCATAAATTGGTAAAAATGCTTCACATTATCCAAGTAGGAAACGTTGTTCTTTCTCCCGATATTATCACCGAATATTTTTGTTGCGATCTCGATGCTTGTAAGGGTATCTGCTGTGTAGAAGGCGACTCTGGTGCGCCACTCACAGAAGAGGAAGTGGGCGAACTGGAAAATGTATTACCAGAGGTGGAAAACGAACTAACGGATAAGGCTCGCGAAGTGATTCGCGAACAAGGCGTGGCGTATGTTGATCAAGATGGAGATTTGGTCACTTCCATCGTCAATGGCAAGGATTGTGTTTTCACTTGCCACGAAAACGGCTGCTGTTTCTGCACGACGGATCGTGCTTTCCGCCAAGGGCGCACACAATGGAGCAAGCCCATTTCTTGCTATCTATATCCCATTCGCGAAAAATATTTAGGCGCCAACACCATCGGACTGAACTACCATCGTTGGAGCGTTTGCGAACCTGCACACCGTAAGGGGCGAGAGTTAAGACTTCGTGTTTACGAATTCTTGAAAGATCCACTCATTCGCCGCTTCGGCAAGGAGTGGTACGAAGAATTGCTCCAAACAGTTACAGAACTGAAGAAACACCGAATGATATAACAGCTCCAACCCACCTCTCTGAGTTAACTTTCAATACGCTGCAAACAAACATTTACTTTCCAAAACCATAAGCCGACAGCCTTAGCACCACCGTTGTTCGCATAAGGATGTCAGCTGGCACAATAAGGCTATCAACTGACGCAATAAGGATGTCAGCCGATAGCCTTATTGTATTTCCCAGCACCTTTATTCCGCCTTAAAACAGCTAAAAGATAAAGAGTCAAAGGTACACACTTACATCTTTCCTCCATAAGCAAAACACACTATACCTCTAAAAAAACGATCAACAGAAAAAGGCTTTTCGAGTATATAAAAGTCAGATTTAGCACAAGAACTAACAGACTTATTTTTTTACATATATAGCTTCATTTTTAGTTCCTTTTTAGACAACAAAACACCTCTTTTGTCTTTGGGCAGCAAAAACAAGTCTCTACCCCACTTGCAAATACCATGTTACAACTGCCACATACACATTAATAAAAAAGCAGCATTTGTTTTGTTTTTCGCCTCTCATACCTTACATTTGCAAGATAATATATAGAATGCTTAAAATGGATGAATTAAGAGTTATTATCAGCGGTGGCGGCACGGGAGGACACATCTTTCCCGCAGTCTCTATTGCCAACGCCATCCGAGAGAAGCGCCCCGATGCCAAAATCCTTTTTGTAGGTGCAGAAGGACGAATGGAGATGCAACGTGTTCCAGCTGCTGGCTACGAGATAAAAGGATTGCCCATCGCAGGTTTCGACCGCAAACACCTGTTGAAAAACATCAGTGTACTACTGAAAATCATGAAGAGCCAGCGCATGGCGAAGCAAATCATCAAGGACTTTCAGCCGCAAGTGGCTGTAGGCGTAGGCGGATATGCTAGCGGTCCTACACTCAACATGGCTGCAAAAGCAGGCATCCCCACCCTCTTGCAGGAGCAAAACTCTTATGCGGGAGTGACCAATAAGCTCTTGGCGAAAAAAGCCAAAAAGATTTGTGTGGCTTACGATGGTATGGAGCGATTCTTCCCTGCTGACAAAATCATGTTTACAGGGAATCCTGTGCGCCAGAACTTGCTCGAAAAGAGCATGTCTAAGGAAGACGCATTACAGCAGTTTGGATTGGAAGCTGGAAAGAAGACGATTCTGATCGTAGGCGGTTCGCTCGGTGCTCGCACCGTAAACGAGAGCATTCTGACAAACTTAAACCTCATCCGCCGCCAAACTGGTATCCAGTTTATTTGGCAAACTGGAAAATACTACAGCGAAAGTATTCACGCAGAATTAGAAAAAGCGGGGTGTCCAGACAACTTGAAAGTGATGGACTTTATTTCCGACATGAAATCAGCTTATGCCGCTGCCGATTTGGTAATCAGTCGTGCCGGCGCAGGAAGTATCTCAGAATTCTGCCTTTTGGGTAAGCCCGTGATACTCGTACCTTCGCCCAATGTTTCTGAAGATCATCAGACAAAAAATGCGCTCGCTCTTGTGCAAAAAGATGCGGCAATCTATGTCAAGGACGATGAGGCACAGCGCACCTTGCTACCACTGGCAATTAACACTGTGAGCGACAATGAACGCTTGAAAACGCTGAGTAAAAACATTCTGCTCCTGGCGCGCCCCAATGCAGCCTCCGACATTGCCGACGAGGTTCTGAAATTAGCACAACAATAAGTTTCTCGCGGAACTCCCGCTCGAGAATCATCACATATCATCATGCAAGAAATCAAATCAGTATATTTCGTCGGTGCAGGCGGCATCGGCATGAGCGCCTTGGAGCGCTATTTTCTTCACAATGGAATTTTCGTTGGCGGTTACGACAAAACGCCCGCCGAACTTACAGAACGGCTCCGCGAAGAGGGTGCACAAATCCACTACGAGGAGAATGTCGACCTCATTCCTGCCGAATGTCGCGACCCGCAGACAACACTGGTGGTTTACACACCTGCCATTCCTGCCGAACACAAAGAACTTGTGTGGTTTCGCGAGAATGGATTTGAGATACATAAGCGCGCCCAAGTGCTCGGTACTCTGACGAAGCAGATGAAAGGGCTCTGTGTGGCTGGAACACATGGAAAAACCACCACAACAGCCATGACAGCTCACCTGCTCTATGAGAGCCATGTAGGATGTAACGCTTTTCTCGGTGGTATCACTAAGAACTACGGCACTAACTACCTCATCAACCCTAAGAGTCCCTTTGTGGTGATTGAAGCAGATGAGTTCGATCGTTCTTTCCACCATTTGCGTCCCTTTGCAAGTGTAATCACATCAACAGATGCTGACCACCTCGACATTTACGGTACAGAAGAAGCCTACCTCGAAAGCTTCCGCCACTACACGGAGCTTATCCAGCCCGAAGGCGCACTCATCGTGCACACAGATTTAAAGATGAAAGCCAACCCTCAAAAGGGCGTGCGCGTTTTCAGCTATAGCCGTACAGAGGGCGATTTCCATGCCGAGAATTTACGCATCGGTAACGGCCGTATCATCTTCGACTTTGTATCGCCGTTTGAAAATATCAAGGACGTGGAACTGGGCGTTCCCGTCAGCATCAACATTGACAACGGCATTGCCGCCATGGCTTTGGCACAGATTGCAGGAGCTACAGCGGAAGAAATACGCCGCGGAATGCTGACATTCAGCGGAGTGGATCGCCGCTTCGACTTCAAGTTGAAGAACGACCGCATCGTATTCTTGAGCGATTATGCACACCACCCGGCGGAAATCAAACAAAGCATACTGAGTTTGCGCGAAGTGTTCAGCGGACGCAAGTTGAGTGCGATATTCCAACCGCATTTATTCACTCGCACACGCGACTTCTACAAAGATTTTGCAGCAAGTCTGTCATTGCTCGATGAGGTTGTGCTCACTGAGATTTATCCTGCTCGCGAACAACCTATTCCTGGCGTAACAAGCCAGCTCATCTTCGACAACCTGCGCCCAGATATGGAGAAGCACATGCTTTGCAAAGAAGATTTGCCCAACTATGTTCGTGAACACGACTTCGACGTCCTTGTGGTGTTAGGTGCTGGCAATGTGGACAATTATGTTCCCGAACTCACAGAGATTCTGAAAAAGAAATACAACTGCTAAAAAGAGCAACAGAAGAAGAGACGCGGCAAGCTCAAGTTCTCTGCTCGCCCGACAACCTCTCCCAACAACAACTCAGACAATCCCTCTCTGAAACACAATGAAAACGGTATTCAAAATACTCTTCATATTGGCACTTGCCGCCTATCTAATCTTCGCTTTCGCCAAGTTCACCAGTAGCGGAAACCGCGCAAAGTGTGAGGGCATCACTGTAGTAATCACCGACAGTGCTCACGCTGGTTTCATCACGGCTAGCGAGGCAGAAGGGATACTGCAAAAGGCGCGCATACATCCCGTTGGAGAGCAGATGGATAAAATCAGCACTAAGAAAATTGAGGATGTGCTGAAAAAGAATCCTTTTATCAAGGATGCTGTCTGCTACAAAACTCCCGATCGCCATGTGAACCTTATTATTAACCAGCGTCTGCCGTTGCTCCGCATCATGGCGGATAATGGAGAGGACTATTATATTGATGAATACGGCTACTCTATGGCTCCGATGGGATACGTGGCCGATTTAGCTGTAGCAACAGGAAATATCGACAAAAACTTCGCAAAGAAGAACCTCGTAAAGCTGGGAAAATTTCTGCGCGACAATAATTTTTGGAACAACCAAGTGGAACAAATCAACGTTATGGAAGATCACAGCGTTGAACTGGTGCCACGTGTGGGCAATCAGATGATTGATTTAGGGAGTTGTGATAGTTTGGAAGTCAAATTTCGCAACCTCAAAGCTTTCTATGAGAATGTGATGCCACAAGTAGGTTGGAACAAATACTCCCGATTAAATCTCGAACACACCAATCAAGTCATCGGAACAAAGCGCGAAAACAATAAATAAAGCCGCCCCGCTTTAGCCTCAACAGAAAACAATAAAACAATAAAATATGCCAACAGACAACAACTTCATCGTAGCGATAGAGCTGGGTTCTTCAAAAGTGACCGGCATCGCAGGCAAGAAGCAACCCGACGGAGGTATCCAAATCCTAGCCGTAACGCAGGAACCGTCGGCAGCATTCATCCGCAAAGGCCGCATCAACAACGTCATGAAAATGAAGACCTGCATTGCCAATATCAAAAAGAAACTTGAAGAAACGCTGAAGAAATCAATCAATCAGACGTATGTCGGCGTCGGCGGTATGGGCATGCACACCGTTCCCAACAAGATTACAAAGAATTTCTCTGACAAGACGATGATCACAGAGGATATCATCGACTCTATCCACGACGAAAATCTCCAGATGCAGTCATCAGAACGCGACATCTTGGAAGCCGTTACGCAAGAGTATAAGCTGGGCGCACAAACAACCCTAGAACCTGTTGGCATCCAGACTGAAAGCATCGAAGGACACTTCCTCAATGTTGTTACGAAGAAAGAAGTATGTGATAACATTAAGACGTGCTTCCACGAAGCAGGACTCGATGTTGTCGACATCCCTATCACTTTCTTGGCATTGGCTGAAAATATGCTGACAGAACAACAACGACTCTCGGGATGTGCCTTCGTTGATATGGGTTCAGAAACCACGTCCGTAGCTGTCTATAAGAACGGCATTCTGCGCCATTTGGCAGTCATTCCTCTGGGAGGAGAAAACATCACCCGCGATATTGCTTCTCTGCAAATCGAACTTTCCGAGGCTGAACAACTGAAATTCAATTTCGGATCTGCACTTACGCTCGAAAATGGAGAGACACACACGCCCATCAAGCTCCAGCGCGGTGACGCCGTTAGCTATGAAGAGTTTGCAGGCTTGGTAGAGGCACGCCAAGAAGAAATTATAGAAAACGTAGCTGAACAAATCAAACTCTCTAAACTTGATAAGACGCAGCTCATTGGTGGTATCATCGTGACTGGTGGAGCTTCCAACATGAAGAATATCGACAAGGCATTTGCAAAATACACAGGCTTCGACAATATCACATTTGTGAAGAGTATCAACATCCCGCTCCGATTATCGGACGCACAAAAGAACTTCAACAAAGACGGAGCAGCAAACAGTGCTATTGCTTTGATTGAGAAAGGCGATGAAAACTGCTGTGGCGGAGAACTTGGAGAAGGTCAGAACGAACTCTTCCCCACCAAAGAAAAGATGGAACGTCTGAAAGCACAGGAAGAAGCGCGCAAGCTCGACGAGGCAAAGAAAAAAGCCGAAGAAGAAGCGCTTCAAGAACAAATCAGACTCAAAGAAGAGGAAGAGGCACGCCTAGAAGCAGCACGCCAGGCTGAAGCCGAACGAGCTGCAAAGCGTGAGAAACGCAAAGCAATCTTCAATCGCTTCAAGCATTGGATGGACAATCTTGTTAGTGATAAAGAAAACTAATGTTACTCCCTAAAACCAGACTACAATGACTGAAGATATTCAAAACAAGGAAAATAATCTGATTGATATGGGACTGCCCAGTACCTCTCCCGCGATAATAAAAGTTATCGGCGTCGGAGGCGGTGGCGGCAATGCAGTGAACCACATGTACCGTGAAGGCATTCACGACGTTAACTTTGTGCTCTGCAACACTGACAGTAAGGCGCTCTGCGACTCTCCCGTCCCCATGCGATTGCAGTTGGGCAAGGAAGGACTCGGAGCGGGCAACCGCCCAGAGCGTGCTCGTGCAGCTGCTGAAGAGAGCGTGGAAGACATACGCCGCATGCTCGACGATGGCACCAAGATGGTATTTATCACCGCTGGTATGGGTGGCGGCACAGGTACGGGTGCTGCACCTGTCATTGCTCGTGAGGCGAAAGACATGGGAATACTCACCGTGGGTATCGTCACTATTCCATTCCGCTTTGAAGGTAACAAGAAAATAGACCAAGCCCTCGACGGCGTTGATGAGATTAGTAAGCACGTGGACGCCTTGCTCGTTATCAACAACGAACGTCTCCGCGAAATCTATCCCGACCTCAACGTGCTGAGTGCCTTTGAGCGCGCCGATAACACCCTCTCGGTAGCAGCCCGCTCGATAGCCGAAATCATCACCATGCACGGCATCATCAATCTCGATTTCCGAGATGTCTGCACCGTACTCAAAGATGGGGGCGTCGCCATTATGTCTACTGGGTTCGGCGAAGGAGAAAACCGCGTGACGAAAGCCATTGAGAACGCACTCAACTCTCCACTGCTCAACAACACCGATATTTTCCACTCAAAGAAAGTGCTCTTATCCATCTCTTTCTGTGCCGAAAAGGAAGGCGACACGCTCATGATGGAAGAAATGAACGAGGTACACGAGTTTATGTCGAAATTCCACGACGATGTAGAAACGAAGTGGGGACTTTCCACCAACGACACCCTCGGCAAACAAGTCAAGATCACCATTCTGGCTACAGGCTTTGGTATGCGCGATATTCCAGGTATGCAGGAGAAGATAGACGCTGAAGAAGAGCAACGCCGTATCAACGAAGCTGAAAAGGCGGAGGAATACGAAGACCGTCGCAACAAGTACTACGGTACGGACGAAAAGAAGTCTGGGCAACGTCGTAAACCACGCATCTACCTCTTCAATCTCGAAGACCTCGACAACGAAGAAATCATCTCAATGGTAGAACTCACGCCTACTTTCAAACGCTCCAAAGAAACTCTCAAGGAAATCAACACCAAGGCTTTGGGCGTGACGGCCATTGAGCCTGAATCGGCTAATTTGGATCCAGGCGCATCTATTAGCTTCGTATAGAGCATTTCGACAAAACAAGAACAATCCTCATAGGGAGAAGCCTCGTCTTCTCTCTCTCTGACATTTAGCGCCGGGCTTCATGCCCGGCCCTTTCCTACTGCCCCACTCATTCATAAATATCCGATACATGGCTGATACAGCAAACAATAACATAGAAAAATTGCAAAACAATGAGTCCTTCCTCGGTGAATTAACGCTCGAACAGCCGAAAGACGGACTTATCGTAAACCTGAAAAACGCCAACGACCCTTCTATCATCAAGGTCATTGGCGTAGGTGGAGGTGGAGGCAATGCCGTTGCCAATATGTACCGTGAAGGAATCCATGATGTCAACTTCCTTGTTTGTAACACAGATCGCAAAGCGTTGGAATCCTCACCGGTTCCCGAACGCCTACAATTAGGTCCCGGACTTGGTGCGGGCGGAAAACCCGAAAAAGGGCGTGAACTGGCAGAAGCAAGCCTTGAAGATATCAAGAAAACCTTAGATGATAACACACGCATGGTGTTTATCACAGCAGGCATGGGCGGAGGAACAGGTACAGGAGCTTCGCCCATCATTGCGCGTGAGGCTCGAGCACGCGGCATCCTCACTGTCGGCATCGTCACCATTCCTTTTCTCTTCGAGATGCAGCGCCAAATCGACAAAGCTTTAGACGGTGTCGATGCGCTGGCTAATGAAGTTGATGCCTTGTTGGTTGTCAATAATGAGCGACTCAAAGATATCTATTCCGATCTCTCTGTCATCAATGGTTTTAAGAAGGCCGATGAAACTCTCTCCACGGCCGTTCGCTCCATTGTTGAGATGATATCCATGCACGGCATTGAGAACATCGACTTTAGAGATGTCGAGATGGTTCTGCGCGATGGCGGAGTAGCCATCATGTCTAATGGATACGGCCGTGGCCAGAACCGCCTAACCAAAGCCATTGATGAAGCGCTCCATTCCCCCTTGCTCAACAACAACGACATCTTCAAAGCTACGCGCTTCTTAATGTGCATCAGCTTCAACCCCGACGAAACAAAGGGGCTACAGATGGAAGAACTCAACGAAGTAACGGAATTTATGAACAAATTCCGTTCGGATGTGGAAACAAAATGGGGACTTGAAACCAATCCCGAACTCGACGACAAAGTGAAGGTTACCATCGTCGCATCTGGCTTTGGTTTCGACAACAACCAACCAGAAATCATTGAAAACGGTGTTCTCACCGAAATGGATGAACGCAAAAAGGAACGCCGTGAACGCATCTACGGCACGACCAAAGGGCAGAAAAAACAAATCATACCACACAACTATATCTTCTCAACCGACGACCTCGACAACGAAGACCTGGTGATGGAACTCGATGCCATACCCGCCTATAAGCGCACGCGCGAACAGCTCAAGCAGATTGAGAGTCATGTCATCCCCGAAACGGCCACCACCATCGATCTCAGTGAGCCCTACCGCCCTGAACATACCATTGACTTCACAGATTTATAAACACTACAATACTTATATATTATGTTATTCGACCAAATAAGCAAAGACATCATGACAGCCATGAAGGCGCGCGACAAAGTACGCACCGAGGCGCTGCGCATGATCAAAAAGAACTTCATCGAAGCTAAAACGGCTCCGGGTTCTAACGGAGAACTCACCGATGAGCAGGCTATCAAAATCATCGCCAAGATGGCAAAATCTGGCCACGACCAAGCCAAATTCTTCACGGATAATAACCGCCCCGATTTGGCTGAAGCTGAAGAAGCACAAGCTAAGATTTACGATGAATACCTGCCGCAGCAACTCTCGCCCGAAGAACTAGAAAAAGAAGTGCGTGCTATCATCGCCGAAGTGGGAGCTACAAGTATGAAAGAAATGGGTAAAGTGATGGGCACAGCCACTAAACGCCTCGCTGGAAAAGCCGACGGCGGCGCCATCTCAGCCCTCGTACGCCAACTGCTGGGATAAACTGAAGAAAAGAGGAAACGATTTCTCCTTTTTCCTTTATCTAACAAAGAGTGGGTTATAACAATAGGTCTTAACCCACTTTTTATGTAATTACGCATTTTGCCTATTTCAGAATAAAACAGAAACAAGCAAAAAGGATACTTAATACGGAAGGTATTTACGGGTTTAGAGATGGTGGATACAAAACGGATTATGAAGGTAATGCCGAATACAGTATGGAGGCTGTAATAAATGCTTTAACTAATGGTAAGGATTACTCTAATGGCGCAATTAGGTGGGATGGCTTTGATCTTGCTGCGAGAGGTTTTAATCATCCTAAGCCTAAAACTGCTGGCGTAGAAATTAGCCCTGCAGATTTTATGCATTTTAAGGCTGCGTGGCCAGCAAAGCTCATTAAGGCCTATAGTGCTGGAAAGTATACGAGTTTCTCTTCTAATTTCCATTCAGGAAGTCATCCTGCAACATATGGTTCGAATAAAGGATATGTACTATATTCATCTTCGGCTGCTTATGGTAGGACTATGTTTTGGAAGGCCAATTTAAATGCGACAAGAAAAGTCGCTGGAAAAATAGAGACATACTAACATACATACTAAGTTTATCAATATGAATAGTAAGTTTTTTGTAATAGTGTTTCTTCTTAGCTTGTTCTTTGCAGAAACGTTTGCACAAGATAATATACCCAATA